>JACCDO010811896.1_pt1 | contig 24448 bp, 22 predicted proteins | sample 7446101 | NCBI WGS metagenome assembly JACCDO01 (sample SAMN15323440, study PRJNA562643) | freshwater metagenome | isolation source: river surface water | place: USA:Blue River Watershed | collected 2017-08-16
GATATCAAGGTTGATCTTGACCTCGTGGTATTGGAGAGCAATCAAGGGGAGAGCAAGACCGGGGTTTGTGCAGAACCAGAATTGGAGGGGCACGTACAAAGTGGTCTCAGGAAGAGCGTTTCTAGGAGCGCAAACTTGACGGGGAGCCAAGGAGTCGCAAGGAGACTCAACATCAGAGAAAGAGGGATCAGTGATGAAGGTAAGTTGGGTAGTGTTACCAATCATCTTGAAATAACCTCTTTGTTGCTCAGCAGTCATGGTGAGTTGATTCCAGATGTGCATCCAGTCACCATATTGACGATCAATTCTTTGACCGCCAATCTCGACCTCAACTTGGGCGATGAGTTGCTCGCCGGGGAAATCCAACCAACGGGCATAAACACCGGTGTTCTGGCCGGTAGAGTAGTTTCCAAGACCCATGAGTTGGTTAATCTCAGGGAGTGTAACTTGGAGATAAGTTCTGTAAGCCAAGTCTCCGTTTCTGGAGATAACACATTGGACTCTGCGTCCAAAATCAGCTTGACCGTTAAATGTTTGCTCAATCGATTCGATGGCAAAGTTAGTGTATCTTCTGTAAGTGACCTTCCAGAAGGTAATTTGTGGGTTACCAGTTAGGTAAACATCTTGTGCGCCATAGGCGACCAATTGCATAAGTCCTCCTCCCATTTTATATAGATGCTAAAGAAAAAAATATTTTGAAAATTTAATTAATTAAAATTAATTAAAATTAAATAATATTACATTTTACCTAAAATTAATAAAAATGAAATAATTTGTTACCAAAACAACTTATAACATTATTATATAGTATATTAATGTTAGAACACATAAAGAAAAGTGAATTATTTATCTCTAAAGCAAACAAAATTCATGAAAATAGATACGACTATTCAAAAGTAAATTACATAAATGCGAAAACAAAGGTTACTATAATATGTAGACAGCACGGAGAATTTCAACAAACACCATCAAACCATTTAAGTGGTTATAATTGTCAAAAATGTGCCAAAAACTATAGGTTAGATACAAATACCTTTATTGAAAAAGCCAGAGTTATACACCATAATATGTATGATTATTCAAAAGTTGAATACATAAATGCTGATACACAAATTATAATAATATGTAGAGAACATGGTGAATTTACGCAAATACCAGATTTTCACATAAATAGAAAATGTGGATGTCCTAAATGTGCTAATAATAAGGTAGATTTATCAGAATTTATTAAAAGAGCAAATAAAATACATGATAATAAATATGATTATTCTAAGGTTGAATATAAAAATAATAGAAAACCTGTAATTATAATTTGTAAAAAACATGGCGATTTTTATCAAACTCCGGATATACATATAAACCATAAATGCGGTTGTCCTAATTGTATCAACAAAACCGAATATAAATTTTATGAAAAAATAAAGAAAATTTATCCCACAATTAAAAGACAATATAAGGTGGAATGGTGTAAAAATAAACAAAGATTACCATTTGATTTTGCTATAGAAGAATTAAAAATTATTATCGAACTTGATGGCGAACAACATTTTACACAAGTTTCTAATTGGACTTCACCTGAAACCCAAATAGAAAAAGATAAATATAAGACTGATTGCGCTAATAAAAATGGTTTCTCCATAATTCGCTTACTACAAAATGATGTTTATAATGATAAATTCGATTGGTTAAATGAAATCCAAATAAATATTTCTAAAATTATTGATACACAAAAAATACAAAATATTTATATTTGTAAAAATAATGAATATTCATTTCATAATTTTTGATGAAAAAAAGGGAATATCCCTTATCTTTTTGATTAATTAATTAATAAATTTATGTAATAATAATAATAATAATAATATTTTTTAGTAACTGAATTATGCTGGATTTAGTATAATAGGCGATGGTCTTTTTCGTCATCAGACTCCTCATGATTAGACTCCTCATCAGAGTCCTTGTAGTAATCATCCTCGTCAATATAGTCCTCGTATGTAATTACTTCACATGAGTCGTCGGGCACTATGCTTGAGTCCAAAACACAGTCAATGAATTTGGAATTCTTAAAAGTAGTGTTATTTAAAACAACATCCTTGAAAACACATTCTTCGAATTTGACATTATCAAAGACATAATTTGTGAATGTGACTTGATCAAATGTCGCGCAACTGATGATAATATTGGATACTGTTTTGTCTTCTATACCCCATTGAATAAACTTGCAATATGAGTATCTAAGAATAGGACCACCAGAATAGTTCATAGACCATTCGTTGCATTCATCACGCGGGAACTGACCAATCAATTCGCAATATTTTTCAATCTGTACATCAGTCATATCACACAATTTCATATTCATAATGACTTCATCTTCATCTACTTCACTAGCATAATCACTGTCATCATCATAATCACTGTCATCATCATATTCGCTTTCATCATCATATTCACTTTCATCATCCTCTTCATCTTCAAACGAAGTCTTTTTACCAGCGTCAACGCCACCCGGCGGAATAAATCCAGTATTTTTATAATAAGACATTTGTCTATGATCTTCCCAGTCGTCGTAAAGGAATGTTTCTGCGATAGTATCTTGAGACGCATCGTAACAATCTGACATAGTGGCGAACTCACTTTTAGGATACTTGAGTTGATATTCTAAGTTATCTAGAATATATTCATAGAAGTCAAAAGTGGTTCCATGGCGTCTATAACAACCCACAGCATACATACCGAGTTTATATATATTTGTATCACACATACATAATTCAAATTGAAAACTATCGCCATATAGTATATCAATCTCACTTCCATCTTTTTTTACCCAACTCTCTAGACTCTCTGTATTGAAGACATATTTATTCGGAAACCACCTAGCAAGAGTTTTAATAATATTTACTTTTAAATCCTCAATATTGGACAAAACCTTAATACTTGAAATGTAAGTTAATTCGGACATTTTATTAAATCGTAATCGTAATCGTAATAATAGTTTGAAACGTTGATATGGTTATAAATTAATACATTTCTTTAATGGTTAAAAATTTATTTCAATTTTTTTGATTTTGGATGTAAAAATTGAAATACTTAAAAATAATTTATGTTTATTTGTAAATTAATAAATATGAATTTATTTTAAAACCTTTTAACATTTCAAACGTCGATTATTTATTTTTATTAAATGGATTATAAACAAAACCGTCGCAATATGATATAGCACCTTTTGTTTTCATTTTTTCTATTAGTTCTGGTCTCATATTTGTTATGAAATTATTTTTTATATTTTTTTTAAAAAGTTTTTCGCTTTCTTTATCATAATACTTATAAGTTTTTTTACAATTTTTATTACAAAAATTTTTTTTACAAGTAGATATTCTAAAACCTCTGCCTATTTTTGGGTTATAAGCAACATTGCTTCCTTTTAGGCGTTCTTTATTTTGTTTATCTATTTCATAAACATAAACATTTTTACAGAATTCATTGCAAGAGTTTATTTTATTTGATTTTTTCATTGTTTTATTTTGGTTTGTTGTGTTTTTTAAATTTTTTGATTTACGATTACCTTTAGTTTTCATATATTATAATATATTATTTTATTTTATAATATATTATCATTTATACCTTTTTACTATTTATAAATTTGACGTTTTAAATATTAAAAGGTGTAAAACCTAAGAAACTATTTTATTCAAGTCCAAATTGCTTTTCATAAATTTTAATAAATAGGAATCATCATATATTTCTTTTTTATTTTCATGGTTTTTGGTAAAAACATAAGATCCTGTGCGCTTTTTTACAGACCATCCTTGCTCAATGGTGTTATATAATAACAACATTTTTTGGAATTTAATGGCGTCAACTTTAAAATCAGCGTTATTTTCTAAATCCTTCAAAGAATCTAAATTAATCTTAATATCCAATTCCATTAATAAAAAAATAGAAAAACATTATATATTTTAAACTTGTTTAAGTTCTTATATTTGATTATTTGATTAATTCGCATCTAACATTTTCCAAATGCTTTTCTATTTTTTTCCATTCAACTCTCTCTTCATACTCTTTTGAATATTCTTGAGTTTCAGGTTTTCTTACATTATAACCTGATTCGACAAACCATATACACGTCTTTATAATTTCTTTATTAACATGTGTAAGTTTATTCAAAATATTTAACATATATGGATAGCAATGAAAATCTATTGCTTCAACTAATACTTCTATTTCTCTCTCTATTAAATTATAATTAATATTCCCGTATTCTGTATTTTTAACTTCTGCCGGACGCATTCTATAATAATCAATTGAAACCCTTAACATTTGCATATCACCTTTCATTCCACCATATTCGCTACGATAATATACTGATAATAGTTGACTACCATTTGGAACAAATTGTAAACTTTCATGCGTAAAAGCATAACTATAATCGTTTTTAATATAATTAAAATATGATTTACAATTACAGAGTGAATTAATAATATTTAATATTATATCAATATCCCTCTTTTTAAGCGCACCATAATCTTTATCTGCCATCATTAACCAAACAACAATAGAATATGAATCCATTAAACATACATCTTCAATATAGATAATAGGCAGACGTCTTAAAAGTTCCATTGGCGCCATTTGTATAAGAACCAGCGCCGATTGAATTGCGATTTGATTATCACATCGTCGTACCGCTTTTTGTAGATTAGATTTTATAAGAGGCATACTATATTTACAGTTAATAGTTGGTATGTCGATATCTAAATCCGTCTTTGGATCTCGATAAAATAGTTTGATATCTAATTTAGATGTTATAAATTTATCTGTTGGTTCGGGTTTTGTCTCGAAAAATGCTTTATAGTTTAAAGGGTCATAAATAAAGCATTTTTTATTACGTTCATCGTATTTAGGTATTATTTTAAAATAATTATCTAATTTTGACTGCTGCATTATAAAATAAATATTGTATATAATGTTAAAAAAAATTTATATCAATTTTTTATATTATTTTTAGTTTACCTTCTACAATTTCTATAATATCTACTGTAATGTTGCTCATCATTTTGTAAAGACGTTAAATTTGTCTTTACTATATTCCCATCACTATTTGAATAATAAATGTTTTGAATTTTATATCCCTTTCTTTCCGGCATTGACTCCAATATTTGAATACAATTACTACACGGTTTACTTGATTGTAGTTTATTTGTTTTTGAAAAACGGACAACTAGTAAATTGACCGGTTCTAATCTCTTTTTATTTTTTGTAGGTTTTAATTTTAATAAAGCATTATGCTCAGCGTGAATACCTGGTTGTATACCTTCACTATCACCCATCATATTAATACCAAAACTTAAAACGGTTGACTTGTTCAGGTTAGCGGTCTTTCCCTTTCAAAACGCACGCAATATGGTTTGCTGGACCACATACACACGAATTAATATTTGCTTCACCATTTTCATATTCGTCCACGTTAGTATTAACGGGCAAACAAAATCTCTTAATAAACATAGTATCTAGTAGCGAATCCATCTTTTTCTTTATATTATTATTACTTATTTTTTAATTTATTTCAATTTTTATTTTTTAATTTGTTTTAATTATAATTTTTATATATTTTCTCTCTATTATTAATTAAAAAAAGTTTAATTAATAATAAAAGAAACTAATGCCATCATTTAAACCCAAATCGGCAAAAAAAATTAAATTCAACAAAAAAAGTTCTATTACTCTTGATGGTAAACATAAGGAATTCTTAAATGAGTTTTCTAAGGATGAAAATGATAGAATACCTGAGTTACAATTAGAAAAATACGAATTAAAAGAATTGTTGCAAAAAGATAATCTCACAATTGAACAACAATTAGAATATCAGGATAAAATCAATGAAATAAATGAGACTATCAAACAAATTAAAGCGCGAAAGAAGGATTATTTTCTAGACAATTCTAAGTTTATTTTTGACTATTTTGAAAATAAAAAAAATATTTCAACATCTACAACTACCAACAATATAAGTGATAAAAATAAAATACTAAATTCGTTTTTTAAAATTAAACAAGATGATAATGCCAATACAATAAATCAAAATAAAACAAATAATATTGTACAAAAATACTTGAGTAACATTGATGACACTTTTATAGATATTAATTCATTTATTTGTCAAACCGATATTTGCCAAGTGTGTCATAAGGGTGAATTAATTCCTCTCGAAGATGAAGGTGTGTTAATTTGTAATATTTGTTTTAGAAGTATTCCTTATTTAATCGAAAATGAGAAACCGTCTTACAAAGAACCACCCAAGGAGGTATGTTTTTACGCTTATAAAAGAATCAATCATTTTAAGGAGATTTTAGCGCAATTTCAAGGCAAGGAAACTACACAAATTCCTAGTGAGGTTATTGAAAATATTAAATTACAAATTAAAAAGGAACGAATCGATTTATCGCAAATTAATAATAACAAGACCAAAGAGATTTTGAAAAAATTAGGGTATAATAAGTATTACGAGCATATACCATTTATTAAAGATAAATTGGGTATTAAACCGCCGATTATGTCGCCTGAATTAGAAGATACATTGTGTAATTTATTTATCGAGTTACAGTCACCTTATTCAAAATATTGTCCAGATGACAGAGTTAACTTTTTAAATTATTATTATACCGCGTATAAACTTTGTGAACTTTTAGGCGAAACGCAATATTTGGAACATTTTCCAATGTTGAAAGATAGAGAGAAAAGAATCGAACAAGATTCAATATGGCGCAAAATTTGCGAAGAATTAGATTGGGAATTTATACCTACTATTTAATTTATTATAATTTAGAAAGGGTTTAGTTATTTTGTTTCTATATTATATATTATATGGATACAAGTATTACAGAAGAAGAAGAAGCGATGCTTACTGAAGAAGAATTTCAGCAGTTGTATACAGGTCTTCCTAATATTCCAACTGACGCTGGTTGGAGACGTACATGGATAAGATTTTGTACAACACTAGCGTCAGGTGCCCAGTGGTTTTCAGACGCTATTTGGGTTGCTAGAAATGGTGATAAAGAAGGAACATGTTTCGCATTAGCTTCACAAGGATATGATCCAAGTAGAAGAGATATTGAAACCGCACATCCAGTTTTACAAGCTTCCGCAAGATGGAGATCATCGCCAGAGGGTGAAAGATCTAAAACATTGCTTGATATGGCATTGGATATTAAATGGGCTGCTTCTAAAGCACTTGAGAATGAATTACACGATTTAATTCTTCAAGAAAATATTCCTAGCGACAATGGTGCTGGTCATGGTTCAATTCTATCTGTTCTTTTAAGTAATAACGCAGGAGCATCATTAGAACATAGAAGTAAAATTACATCATTAATGGCTATCATATATGCTTCTGAAATTATATCATTTAATACTGCTTCACAGTATACAGGAGGACCACAATATATAGCGACGCAAGTTACGAATCTTTTGGGTCGTGACGCTGCTCAGGAGTATAGACAATTGGTAACTACAAAAAATGATTTAAGATACATTAATGTGATGTATGGTTGGTTATTTGCACTTATATTTGATAGAAACCCTCTAAATGCTCCTGTTCAAGATATTGTTCCTTTTCCAACCAATATGTGGGCGATTTCGTATTTAGCGATGCGTTTGTCTTCACAAGATTCTACTGCATATGGACACACATTAATAACAGAAATGGCAAGAGCAGATGGAATAACAAATCGTTCTGAGTTATCTGATGCGTTAGTTTCATTTTTTGCTCTTTATAATAGAAGTGGCAGACCTGTAGGTTCTTATTCAAGGGATGAAATTATAAGACTTGTTGCGTCTTTTCCCGATGAACCTTTTCCTCTTAGCGAAATTAATATGGGTCAGTGGATGACAACATTAAGCGATGAAATAAAAGCAAATTGTCAAATACTAACTCAGGCCAGTTCCGAGAGACTAGCAGGAATTCAAAGAAGTAGTGAATTAGAAAAGAAGTTTTTAAGTGGTAGGGTAGGAAAACCAGTTGCTTCTATGGATACTCTAGACCAATATAGATCTAGTATAGTTAATCCTGGTGAAAGGGTTGATGATTTAGCAGTTGGTAGTTCTCAGGATCCTTTTATGTTTGGAGATAAAGGTCATATTTCAGAACAAATGAAATACGATGAAATAGCAGATGAAGAGGCGGAAAAAATTTCTCTTCCTTCACAAAAAAGTAGATTTCCTTCTAAAGGTTATATGGCAGCCACAGGAAAATTACCTTTTTATCAACAACTTGATTTCAGCAGGGGACGCCCGTCTCAAGCATCTCCACAGATCGTCTCGGCATCAAGTAGTCGCCCAACTCAAACTAGTCAAGGCACACTATTAGGATTACAGTCTCCAAATGTTCCTTACGCTACTCCGTATCCAAATGAAATGTCTAGAAGTAGCAGCGCTGGTCCTCCTCCTCCTCATATTTCTATAGGAGATCGAGTAGAAACAACTGTTAAAAATAGGTCAAGTTCTAATGCGGATTACGTAACTATAAATGGAACTGCGGTATATGTTGGTACATATCAAGGCAAAACAGGGGTTTTTGTTGGTATCTGTTTAGATGAAACATATAGAGATTATGGAAAACATGATTGCGATGGAGCATGTCCTGAAGGTCTAGGAATATATGTGCCAATTGCAAAAGTTCGCACAATACAGTCTTCTTCAAGTTCTTCCGTAGGCGATCTTCTTGATTTAAATTTTAATCATGGAGGAAGAAGATATAAAAAAACAAGAAAAATCAAGAGGACCAGAAAGACTAAGAAGGTTATGAAAAAAATGAAGAAGAGTAAAAAATCTAGAAGATCTAAAAAATAAAATAATATAATTCATAAATATTAGAATAAATTATATTATTGGATTTAATTTGGTTTATATGGGAACAAAGATAGTTCTCGAGTATTGTAAATAGAATAGTTTGGGTCGTAATTATTTGCGCCAACACCTGTTCCAAATAGTGCGCCACCTCTCATTTTTCTTGTTTTTCTGCTTTTTCTAGATTTTTTAGATTTTTTAGATTTTTTACCCTTTCTAGATTTTTTAGATTTTTTAGATTTTTTACCCTTTCTACCCTTTCTTGTTCTCCTTCTACCACCCATTAAATCAGAAAGATGTAAACTGCCTTGTAAACTATCTTGTGAACTATCTTCATCTGCACGTGTTGTGTTATTTGATTTATAAAGAGAAACAGGTGGTAAATTCTGAAAATCGTCATCATCACTATCACTAAATGATTCGTCATCACTTAAATAGTGTTGTTCACCTTCATCATTATCAATAATAGACATAGTGTCATCATTGCTATAATCAAATGATTCATTTGGACTTATATCACGTATTGAACTATTATTACCAATTGAAGATATAGCACTCTTATCAAGAGTTCCAATAGAAGATATATCGTGTATTGAACTATTATTACCAATTGAAGATATAGCACTCTTATCAAGACTACCAATAGAAGATATATCGTGTAATGAACTACTATTACCAATTGAAGATATATCACTCTTATCAAGAGTGCCAATAGAAGATATATCGCGCATTGAACTATTATTACTAATTGAAGATATATCACTCTTATCAAGAGTGCCAACGCTTATATCGCGTAATGAACTATTATTACCAATTGAAGATATATCATCACGATATCTATGTTTTGTTTTAGGCATAATATATTATATTTAGACTAAAATATAATATGTTACATTAAAATTATTCATTCTATAAGATTTTTAAATATGCGCTTAAACTGTCGCTACGCTTTATAAGTTGCTACGCTTTAAAAACCGCCAGGGAAGCGAACCAAGTTAGCGCCAATACCGAAACCAGCGCCTGATCTAGCAGTCACACCCATACTGGGAATGTATGTATCCAAAATGCTGAATGTTGCCGCAGCAGTCAATGCAATCAAAATAATTTCCTCAATATTCAAGGAACGTTTAGGGATCGCATAGGCGGCGATAGCCACCATCAAACCCTCAACAAGGTACTTAATGATTCTTTTAACAAGTTCACCAACGTTAACTAATCCGTTCATTATATTAAATAATAAGAAAAAAATAATAAATGCGATAAAAAACTTAAAAATAATTATTTAATTCTATTAAAATGGATCGCTCTAAAGAAAAGAACTCTGCCAAGAAAGGTTTTGAGAGAAAACAAGTAAATGGAAAACCTAACCCTAAATATGTCGACTTATTAGAAGAGGATAAACCAATTGCCGGACAAAAATTTGTATGTGTATCTTTTGTGTCTCCCGAAAACATTATTAAACAAAAACATATGTTCTTTTTTGAACAATTCCTAAAGAAGTGGGATTTGAATAAATCCATGGAGAAGTTTGTTCAGTTTTTGAATTTCATCTCCTTTAAATACAATGTCTCTTTTGATGATATTTCCAATGACTTCAAAGAGTTTGTTAAGGAGGAAAAGGATAATTTGACCAAGACAACTATGGAGGATGATTACAAGACCTACATTGATAACAATGAGGAGTTATTGGAGAAGGAATTTGGTGCCGCACACAATTTCCAAACTAGTACTCGTGGTATAAAAATTCGCGGCAGTTATCCCACAATTGAAGAGGCGGAGTTGAGATGTAAAATGCTTAGAGAGATTGACCCTAATCACGATATTATGGTTGGTCCTGTTGGTTTGTGGATGCCTTGGGAACCTGAAGCGTATAAGACTGGTCGTGTTGAGTATATGGAGGAGGAACTTAACCAGTTGATGCACGAGAAGACCAAGAATGAGTCTAACGCCAAATCCGCATTTGATCAGCGTGTTAAGGAGAGCAAGAAGAAGGCGATTGAAGAGAACATCAAGAATGCTGAGAAATCTGGTAACTCATTGACACAGTCGATTGACGAGCAGGGTAATCTAATTGGTGTCAATAATGGCAGTACCCAAGAGTTCGGATTGAAGGATAAGGATAATATTTCTTCGGCAGATATCCAAATGGAATTGTTTGAAGGAGAGAATATTGTTGTTGGCAAAACCGATAATGGTCAGAGTCAATTAGTTAGTGGACCTTTTGCTAGTAAGAAAGAGTAAATCAAACTTTTCTAACGTAGTGAACCAAATATAAAATAATATAAATTAAATTATTTATATTATTAAATAACACTATAATAGTAATCATTTATTATAAATTTATTTTTAACACATCGACTCATTTTTGCTGCAGATATACCTTCTGATTCGGCAGCTTTTACGATTGTGTCCCACGTAGCAAGTAATATATTTGTTTTGTCTTCTCTCTTATACACTTTTTTACCAGTAGATGAAATTATCTTTGGTTTATATTCATTTTGCTTAATAGATAATCCATAATATCCTTCATTGTTACCTTCATCAGTCCATACGGTTGCTTTTAAAGCGTAGGGTGAGTCATTCAAATATTCTTTAATTTCTTTCATATCATTTTCAGATAATTCTTTACCAACAGATATTTTCCATTTTTGATATTCTCTCAATAAAACTGAATTTAATACTTTTCCACAATCAGAAAATTGACATACTTGAAATATAAATGTCTCAACACTCGAATTATCCTTTGACTTTTTATACTCAACAGGTTTTAATTTAATACCAATATACCCGTGATTTCCTCCAATACGTTTTGGTTTAAATCTTATATCTAAGTAATTTTTAAGAGCGTGAAATATTTCTTTTGTGGGTTTAACTTGACTCCATAAACGATATCGTCCTTCAATATTTACAGATAAATCTTCTACGTCTGTGCGTACAATACAAATACTATTTACAAAATCATTAAATTTTTTATTCAGTTCATCCTCTGGTAATAATATATTTTGATATACAGATTGATTTTCATTATTAACAGTATCAATTATTATTTTACTTTTTTCTAATAACTCCTTCAACATATTTATTTCAATATTTTTTTCGGTAATCAGCAATTCTTGAGATTTATTTTTTTCTTCCGTCTCTCTAATTTTATTTTCTAAATCTTCATTTAGTTTCATTATTCTATTAAAATTATCTATGCTGTAAGTTTTAGAATGAATAATATCCTTAATATGTTTAGTTAATTTATCAATAGTAAAATTAGTTGCGTCATAAGCAATTAATTCTGTTTTGGTTTTTCCATTTAATTGTATACTACGAATTTGCCTTTTAATTTTTGGATATGTTTTTATTAGATTTTCGATTTCCACTTTATTTTGAACTTTAAACGCCTCTACTAATTCAAAATTGTTGTAATTTTTACGATGGTCTTGTAGTCTAGTTGCTAAGTCATTTGTGTGACCGAATTTAATTAATTTCTCATTTTCTTCATTTGTATTATCAATTGTCCCAAAATATATACATTCGGTATTTAATGGAAAGTGGACAATTATAGCTTGTTCTACTGCTTTTTGTTTTTCCTTTTTAGAATTTTTAAGCGCAATATCTTTTTCCAAAATAATATTTTCTTTTTTCTCTAACTGGAGTCTTAATTCATCTGTTTCTTCTTCTACAATTTGATGTAAAACTTCTTCCATTTTCATATAATATTCATGAATTTCGCCCGCCTTTTTTGTTTGAGCTTTTAAACATAATGACTTGAAACATTTTATGGTTAATAATATGGTTTGTTTGTTGTGTCCACCATTTTGTTTAACAGTAGGTTCTTCTTCAGAAACTGCTCCCGAAGTTGCGTGAGCAAGATTTTTATAATCTATATCTAATTTAAAATTTTTTTCTAGTACAACCTTTGCATGATATTTTTGTTGAAAACCTAACCATTTCCATATGTCATCTAAATCAACTACAAAATCTATATTTTTATCATAATTTAAGTAGCAATAAAAACTACTTACAAATAATTGTGATTCAAAATCAGTGAAATTATCCTTTATTTTATTTATTAATTTGTTATTATAAGCATTTGACAGTTTAGAGATTGGATTTTTCTCTATCAGTTCTACGATATTAAGTTCTTGCATCTTATTATATACTTTATAAAAAGATACTATTTAAATTAATATAACTACTTATATATTTTGAAAGCAGTTTTTATAAAAGCACTTATAACTTTTACCATTTATTCGCTTTTTTCACGCTGATTTTTTGTCCTCCGCCGCGTTTTTTCACCGAATTTGGGTCATATTGCTCCTCTTCATCTTCATCTTTGAGTCCCTTCGACAATTCCCAGAACTCTTTTGAACCCAATCTAAAGTCACCGTGACTGTCTGCTTTGTACCAAAACACTTGATCGTGTAGTTTATTGGATTTGGAGTTATTATTTATCACTAGACACTCATAATTTTCGGTACATTGATCCATCACTTGACAAAAAGACTCAAATGTTGGAAACATACCCGCATAATTCTCATATATTCGTTTTCTATTTGCTATGTAATTCTCTCGAAGAATAAAAACATAATCTATGTTGGTTCTCAGTGTGGGCGGAATACCGAGAGGATATTGCATTGTGATGACCAACATTACCTTCCAATGTCTGCCGTTCATAAAGAGTAAACGCATCATTTTATCGCGCGCCCATGTGTTATCATATAAGCAGTCATCTAATATGACGAATGCGCGAGGATCAATAGTGCTGCGTTTATATGTTTCCATTTCTTTTTTGATCTGTTTCAACACAGTGCGTTGTCGTTTCAAAATATTTTCAATAATAGCAGTATTATATTCATTGTGGACGAACAATTTGGGAACCATTTTTCCGTAAAACCCGTTACCTTCTTCTGTTCCCGAAATAACAGTACCAATGGGAATTTCTTGCTGATAAAACAATAAATCTCTGACCAAGAAAGATTTACCGGTATCACGCTTTCCGATTAAAACAACAACAGGACCTTTATTTTCATTTGGTTTGAAACTAATGCTTTTCATATCAAATTTCTTTAATTCAAGCGTCATATATTATATTGTATAAAATTTTAATTACAATAAAAAACGCAATTATATTCTCTCTTAATGTAGTTATTAAGAGAGAAGTAAATTCAAAATAATATGAATAACACTTTTGTATAAATAATAAGTTAAAAACACATATAATTTATATATTAAATACCTAATAATGATAAATATCAATTATCAAAAAAGGAAGAACTCTGAACTTTTCAAAGGTTTAGAAAACCCATCATCTTTGTTTCTCTCTAAAACACAGAATTATATTCCAATTTATAATAGATTCTTTAGTTTGAATGATACAAATTATAATAGTATAAATTTGAATCACAAATGGTATATTTCATCTATAAATGAAGATGATAAAAATGAAGATGCGAATAACAGTGAAGATAGCCATAATGACTACAATAAATTATATAGTTGTCGCATTAAAAATATCAATACCAATAAGGTTAAGGACAAGGATGTATTTTTCAAACTGGCGCCGTTATTAGATCCTTTCAAATATCTAATTGGGAAATACAATAATGATGACAAAATTTTGAATCTACCCAGTATCAATTCAGACGAAACACAATGTAATAGTAAAATATTAGATATGAATAATTCGGCATATGTTGATGGTCTATTTTTATTTCTCTCTAGTAATCTGATTTATGATAATAATTTCCAACATGGTGTTGACTATTATGGTTCTTTTTTAGCAATAAAGAACAATTTTGTTTTGAATATTTATGATGATATTGATTATTTAAATAATTCGGATTTTTTTAATAAAAACAAGAATTCACTATTTAAAGTAGATGATTATGATCATTTATTTCAGTTTCAAAATGAAGAGACCAAATTAAAACCGCTTAAAATAGAACATAATTCGTCAATTAAATCAAATATATCTATTAAGTCACTTGACAATGAAATATTTGAGGATATGTTTAATGATGATAACAAATTGGTGAATTTGGAAGACTTAAAAGGCGGCGATTTTGCTGAACTAATTGACATTACAAATTCAAATATGACAAATGATAATGATAACAAGGTTTCGCTAAAATCTAATTCAACTTGTTCATCTAGAACATCGTACACTATTGATGGTGAAAATGATGAGAAATGTGATAACTGTTGTGATCCTCTTTTAGAAAAAGTTAATGATAATGATAATGATAATGATAATATAAGTGGAGAAGATACAAATGAAATAGATGATACAGAATGGGTAGATGAAGACTCAAACGCATTAGAAGACGATGATAGTTTTGAAGAAGAGAGAATAAATGCTATTATACCTGAATTTCCCGTTCAAGTTATTTGTATGGAATTTTGTGAAAACACATTTGACGATTTAATTTTATCCAATGATTTAAAAGAAGAAGAATGGATGTCGGCATTTATGCAAATAATAATGATTTTAATAACTTACCAAAAATCTTTTGCTTTCACTCACAATGATTTACATTCCAATAATGTAATGTATAATTACACTGATAAAAAATTTATTTACTATTGCTACAAAAAACAATACTACAAGGTGCCAACATTTGGCAGAATCTTTAAAATAATCGATTTTGGTAGAAGTATTTATAAATACAATGGCAAACTATTTTGTAGTGATAGTTTCCAAATTGGCAACGACGCCGCCACACAATACAACACTGAACCATATTTCAATGAAAAGAAACCACGTTTGGAACCTAATTACAGTTTTGATTTATGTCGCCTAGCCTGTTCTATTTTTGATTACGTAGTGGAAGACATGTCAGAGGTTAAAGACCTTACCAAATGCGACCCTGTTAAGCGTCTTATCGTGGAATGGTGTCTAGATGATAAAGGCATTAATGTTTTATATAAAAACAACGGACAAGATCGTTATCCTGATTTCAAATTGTATAAAATGATTGCTCGATGTGTTCATAATCACACTCCTCAAGCACAATTAGAACGACCTGAATTCAAAGCATACACTAATTTTAAAGGAACTATCCCAAATGATGTAATAGATATTGACAAAATACCTGTTTTGGTTTAGACACCATTATATTTATTTTTAAATTAGTAAGTTTTTCATTAATATTATAAATTATATTATTAATGAATGATTATGGTTTTATTATTACAAGACACGTTAATTCGGAATTAACCAATAAATATTGGAATACTTGTGTACAATGTATTCGGCGTTTTTACCAATATAAAAAAATTGTTATCATTGATGATAACAGTAACAAAGACCATGTTGTTCCTTTTTACAATTATGAGAATATTGAAGTAATCGAATCTGAATTTCCTGGTCGTGGCGAACTGCTTCCTTATTATTATTTTATTCAACGCAAGTTTTTCGATAATGCGGTTATAATTCACGATAGTGTTTTTTTCCATATTCGTGTCAATTTTGAAAAACTAATTGGTGTTAATGTGTTGCCATTTTGGCATTTCTATTCTGATAATGAATGTATAAACAATTCAGTACAAATAGCAAGTGTTTTAAATAATTCTAGAGAAATTATAAACAAATTAACATTACACAATAAAGTCCTGGGCATTGATAATTTCAACTGGTTTGGTTGTTTTGGGTCACAATCATTTATAAACCATGATTTTTTATTGTATTTAGAGAGAAAATACAAAATATCAAAAATGACATCTGTGGTTACTTGTAGAAAAGACAGATGTTGTCTTGAACGAGTTATGGGAGTAATCTTTTACAGTGAATATCCTTTTATTACTAAAAAAAAGTCGCTACTAGGTTTCATATTTAAGTATCAAAATTTTAGTAATTATACATACAAAAATTATGAAGAAGATGTTAAAAATAATAAATTACCGCGTCCAATTGTTAAGGTTTGGACTGGACGTTAAAACTCAGGATTACCTGTGAAAACTTGCGGCGCCGCAATAACTCCACCATCCTGAATAATCGGTTTTAATTGACCTAAAATAAAATGACCGATTATAACACTAATATATACTAAAAGCGCATCACGAATTAAAAATTTCAATGGTTTCGCCTCTCTATCAACAAACCTCATTTCAATAAATTTTGATATAACAAAAATAACTGAGACTATTGCCGCAATAATAAATACGTTATCCATTTAAAATACTTATTGTATATATTATTTATCTTTTTACGCAAATCATAACTTTATATTTTTTATAATTTTATAATTTTATAAATTTAATTTATTCTAAAACTTCAATTTCATCTAGCAATAAATCGGGCAATAAATCCAATTTGGGTTCCTCGATAGATAATAATCCTAAAGAATCTAAACTAACTGGTTCACTTGATATATTTAATCTAATATTATCATCATCGGAATCATCATTTGCTTCATCTATTTTTCTTTGCTCTGCTCTCATATTACTGATATAATCCAAATTTTCATATGTTTTTGGTACTACTACATTTTGTATTTGTCCATCACTAGTAGAAACATAATCAATATCGTTAAAACCAACCTTATTATTTGTATTTACAACACTATTTGTTTGTATTTGATCACTATTTGTTTGTATTTGTTCTTGTTTTTTGGGTTGTTCAATAATTTGCTCTTTAATTTCTTCAATAACATCTTCTTCAATTGTTTCATCCATATACGCTTTCAAAATTGCTTCAACTGGAATACTCTCTCTTAGTGTGTTCAAAATACATTCTTGAACAATGATTTCCAACTCTCTATGATTCTTTTGAATGTTTAAGGGTGGAATACCAATTTCAAATAAATATACATTTTTATACACTTTGCGCGCTACATTGATGTATGTCTTGTGAATAAAATCATCCAACTTAGGCACTTTAATATCAACCTTCTTCTGTTTCTGTCCTACACGCATAGCAGTCAAAATTTTCAATTGAATAATATGAACACAAGTTACTAAATCCTCTAAATAAGAACATCCGGATTTATCACAAATTCTTTTTCGTTCTGTTTCAATAATTGTTTGATTCCATTTGGGGATTCTAGAAATGAAATTTTGAAATGTCATTAGGTATTTGTCCATTTCACCATTATCCCTGCATAATTTTATGGCTTCGTCTAAAATAGATTTGTATCCATCGATAATTAGCGGCGTCAAAATGGTAATAAGACGGGCACCCCATTCATTCTTTGATTCGTGAAGCGAACTTACGTTAAAATCATCCATAATTACTAAATAGTATTTTTATATTTTATTTTTTTAAACTAATTATAAAATAAAATAATTTATTTTTTATCTATTTCTTCTTCTAATTTTTGTATTTCATCACCATATTCAGGTCCTATATATCCAGCATCTAGAGATTGTTTAAATAAATCTAATATTTCAGCCAAATCTTCTTTATCCATAGTGGCATTTCCAAAAAAATCAAATGCAATACGAGACGCTTTATCTGATTTTTCTGGAAACATACTTCTTAAATAGTCACACATTTTTGGGTATTTATATTGTCTATCATCAGGAGATACTTTTGAAAATATACTTGCTACTGAAATTCTTGTTCTGCCAGGATTGTCTCCTTTCGCTGACGCTACATTTGCTGTTAATTGTTCTGGTAATACTTTTTCGGAACTAAGACCTGTAGTTATTACCAATTCATCGTGAATGCTATTTATTAAACCCGAAATTTCATTTATTTCCTTAGGACTAAATCTATTAATTACTTTTGGGTTATAAATATACTGTTTGATTTCTGATATTATATCACTTAGAATTATGTCTAAATCACGTGAATATGTTAAAAAATTACCAAATTTGTCTTCGCGTGGTAAAGTAGATCTACCATCGTCATTATGAACTATTTGATTTAATAAATCCATTACAGTAGTATATCTATTTGATAATTTATATTTATTCAACTCTGGGTTATAATAATTGATTGTTTCAAAACCTTTGTTGTGGGGAAAATAAGTAAAAATCAAAGATCTTAAGGCAGTTGCTATACCATATTGTTTAAGTGATGCGCCACCGTATATAATTGGTCTAATCTTATTTTTTCTGATTTTTCTCATTTGTTTTCTTGATTTTCTTGTTTTTCTTTGTTTTCTTATTTTTCTTGATTTTCTTATTCTAGTTTTACCACCTCGAAGTTTTGTTGATGATTTTTTTACATCATTTAAACCATGATTTAATGTAATAGGTGTGTATTCTTTCATTATATATAATATCTTATAAAATTTATCATATATATATTTTATCTTTGTAAAAATTTACCTTTTGTAAAAATTTACCTTTTGTAAAAATTTACCTTTTGTAAAAATTTACCTTTTGTAAAAATTTACATAAAACTAATGTTTTCTAAAGATAATTCTGAATTCAAAAAAACAAAATTCAAAATAAATAATATCAATAGTTTCTCATTTCTGAATTCCTTTCGCACTCGGTTAAAGGCAATTAATAATTCATAACGTTTTTCCATTGTAAGCGTCGATTCTAAAAACTTGTGGTTTTCTAATAGTTGAATTATATCCAAACCACTATACCCTTTTTCATATAATTTTGTGCAAAACTCAATCAATTTGTCTAGCGTTATTTTTTTATTTACCGTTTTAACCAACTCTTTTTTTAATGAATCTAAACGCGCTACTTTGATATCTTTCATATTAAAAACGTTATTTAAATTGTATTTATACAAATTAACAATTGCACCATTTATAACCGGTTCAGGCACATAAATTTCGCAAAATCGCGATAATATTGGTTTCATCAAATTATATTTGTCCTCAGCAATAATAAAAAATCGCGTATTGTGACTAAACAACTCAATACATCTACGTAGTGCGGACTGTGCGTCAATTGTTAATTTATCCGCATTTAATAGTATAATGCTTTTAAAAATATTGCCGCTATTTGAATTAATGTGGGTCTTTGCAAAGAATTTCAGTTCATCTCGAATAAACTTGATTCCTTTACCGTGTGAACAATTGACATACATGACAAATGATTTAATTTTCTGTCTATCATCATCATAAATTTTATGTATAAATTCATTTACAATCGTTCGTTTCCCACTACCTGTTGTTCCATGAAAAAGTAAATTAGGTATTTTATGATTTGCGTGAAAAAAATCCAGTTTATCTTTTATATTTTGATGAATATTTAACATAATATGTACTTATTTAAAATATAGAAAGTGTTTTTATATTTTAATATAACGTAATTAATATATTTTTATAAAAATAAACTTTATAAAAACCAATATAAATATATATTTTTATATAACTTAGAATGACAATACCAAAATATATTTTTTGTAAGTGTATGAAACCATGGATCATTTGTTTAAATAAAAGAAACAGTTATAAAATTGATGTTAGAGATCTTATTGATATAAATAATATAAATTATATTAAAAATAACGAAATAACAAAACTACATATAAATTATGACTTCATGAATAAAAAATGGTTACAATACAGATTCAATTGTAGATTTCTTGATGACAAGAAATAATATTAATTATTAATACAAGCGTTATATGCTCGTAGAAATTTACTTCCCTCATCTATATCATCTGTGTCAAATAAATACCTTTTATTTACCTTTTTCTTGAATATATCGACCTTTTCTTCGATTGTTAATTTTGAGTAAATATCAGGAAACACATCCAAATCAATTAATCTGTGTACCTTATATAAATTTTCTAGAGCATCATTTAGTTTATCGTAATATTGCGGTTTGGTAATCCAAATACCAAGCGCCTTTATAATTTTATCTTTATTTGCATATTCTGCTAAACTTTCACTTCTATATACTATTTCAGGTTCTATTATTTCATTAATTATTTCTTGTTTTGTACTTGATGATATATTGTTATTTGTACTTAATAATATATTGTTATTTGTAGTTGATTCCGTATCTGACTCTGACTCTGACTCTGACTCTGACTCTGATTTAGATTCTGATTTAGATTCTGATTTAGATTCTGAATCTGACTCTGAATCAGATTCCGATTCCGTAACTGTTAATGAAATATTAGGAATAATTGTATTTTCTTCTTCCGTATCTGACTCTATAATTAAAACCTTATTTGGTTTAGGAGGTACAATAATAGCAGGTTTAGCAGGTACAATATTTTGTACAGGAGGTTCTTTATATTTTTTACTTAATTTATGTCTAAAATTTTCTTGAATCCATTCATTAGGTCCTCTTATATATTCTGGCCAGTCTTCATATTTTGTTTCTGACTTTTGTAGTAAAGGCGGTACATGTTCATCTAATTTAGCATCATAATTAGTAGTAAATCTTGTATTTTCATAAACTTTTCTTACACTAAAATCACCGCTTTTCTTATGTGGAGGTGGAAGTCGAGTCGTAGTTTTGTTATTTCTATTTAAATTATGACCATTTAAGTGATCTAAATTTATAAGTTTATCAACAAATTCATTATTTTTAAATAGTTCTCTTAATTTTTTTTTATCCAAAATTTCCCAATTATCACAATATGAACCTCTTGATGTAAGTTGACATGAAAGATCGTAAAATTGTAATTCATTGTCTAAATCTTTTTTAGATATAGGTTTAGTTGTACATTCATTTTTATTATTTTTATCACATTTTTTATAACCATTATCTGTTTCAATAATTGTTAACCTATCTGGTAATTTATCTAGAATTTCACAAACTTTTTTTGATGGTTCTTCATTAAACTTTTTTTTAGAATACACATAAATAAATGCTTCCATTTTATCTTGAATATTCGGATTATTATAATGTAATAAATCAAATGGAATTGATTTTATAGTAGAGCAATTTAACCCAGGAATAGTTGCTGGTTTAGTATTAATATTAATAATTCCATTATCTCTAGTAATATCCATTTCAATTAGACCATTCTCTATTTTTGTACCTTCTTCCAAAATTGCTGAATATGTTGTACTTAGAAATACTATATGATTTTTACTAATATCTGTTGTAGTATAATATTCAATAAGATCATTACGCCTCTTATCTGAAACAGGAGTAATTGTAATAGTGCCTGGCATATCTTCATCAATACTAAATTTATCCCATAGTGCACGACTTAAAGGAGTTGCGGATTGTGGTTCATTAGAATATACTCCACCATTATAAATTGGACTAATAAAATCTAAATTTATTTGATTTAGTTCAACCTCATTAACTGGATCATATTCATCAGTTTTTGAGATAACTGTTACTGTCGTCTGTAAAATTTCTATAGGAGTTCTGTCGATAGATTTTTTATCTAATATTTGTTTTACCTTAGGATTTAAAGATAATTTTTTACCACATGTTTCATCTCTAAATAAATTTGTATGATATGCCGCATTTGCTTTTGCTCCCATATTATGGCAACCATGTTTTGAATTATCTGATTCAGTTCTATGATGTAATTTGCTCCATCTTTTTAATCTTTCTTTATTTGCTCCATGAACACCTTGGTCAATCGATATTATTAAACAATTTTTTACATCGTATAAAGTTATATTATTTCTACTTTTTTGATCTTGTTTATTTTCTTCTTTTTCTGCTTCAACCTTGTTAAAATTTAGTCCTAAGTCGCCTAGCGCTAACAAAGAACCGGCGTCACTAATATCACTATTTTGCTTATTTTGACTCATTCTTCTCTAATTGTAGTTTTGGTAAACGATTAAATAAATAATTTATACCTTAAATTTATTAAGGTAAAGCATTTCAATTTTATTTTAATTTAATTTTTAAATTAAAAAATAAAAATTAAATTTATATTCAAGGTTTAAACTTCGTTTAAACTTCGTTTAAACTGATGTCGTTAGTGAGTGTGTGTAAGGATTACTTCTAAAAGCGTTCAAAATATCTGGTTGAATACGGTCACATCCTGCACACTCATTGTAATATTGTGGCATGTTAATAGAACCATATGTTTCAACAGATGGTGGCAATGGTGTCACTGATATTGCCGGATTAACTCTGCCATCAAATCTATCGCTATCACTCTTAATAGTTGTTAAATGCATTTGTTGATTAAATATTTGGGTTCCACCTTGGTTAGGTCTATTCATAACAGTCGATGATTTAATGTCATTATTATGCTGTTTATATGCCGCCTCATAACTCATATCACCATATCCAGTTGCCGCGCCACCAGATGTTCCAATATAACTACAACTTGTTGTATCACGTTGAGTTTGCTCACCAGGTGTGGCGTTATTAACATACATACCCTCTTTTTGGTTATTAATGTTAAATGTTGGCGCATATAATGTCGTCTCCTTAATTGTCGTTGTTGTCGTATCATTTTGGTTAATAACATAACTACTTGGCACAGACGATGTTGCCTCACCATAAATACGAACATTGTGTATTGTCTCGTCTTTACGAGTTGGTCTAAACATATCCATAATTGGAGCAATAACCGCACCAACAGCGCCACTAAATCCGCTTCTATGTGTATCAGGTTGTTTCACAGTAGATCTATTATTCTCATAATTAGTGTGACTGCGCAAAAAATTATCAGTATCTGTACTAGGACCACGACGCTGTGCCGATGAGTGATTGACACCACAAGTCATCGACTCTTGACGTTTACTCTTCTCGAAATTTTCAGGAGCGTACGCCGCTTTTCTATCCGCTGCTCCAGCAGGACCCATGTAGTCTACAACAACATCATTACGTCTTATTATTCCCATTTCTTGAATAGATCTCAATGTCTCGCCCTTTTCAGCGCCGGTTGTAGTTAACCAACGGTCTTGACTATTGATAAAAAAGGTATCAGGTCTTTGTTTTTCTACACGTCCCATTGTTTGAGTTGACGCTGCGTTCTTAATATATGAATTTGCGGGACCTTCGTGATTTGTCAACTCATATTCCAATTTGGGATTTGTCGCCACTCTCATTTGGTCGACAGTATAAGGCAACCATTTGTCGCGCGCCTCCATTCCTGAATTGTAACCACCTGTACCATTTACGCTATTATAACCCTTGTCTAAACCAGGACCAACCATAACACTGTCAAATGGTTTGATATTATTATTTTTCATACCGGGATTCACACGGGATTGGTAAAAGTCACTATTATTAGGTGCTCCATAAGCCCATTGTATATTGTCCTCCGGTTTAAATAATGGCGCCTGCTCTATTTTCTTAATTGTTTGCGAACCGGAACCAATCATATTATCTAAAACAGATTCGGCAATATTTACATCATAAGTATTGCCCTTTACTTTGCCACCATTAAAAGGCACCATATTGTTATGCTTAAATTGTTCTGAATCTAAATAATTTCCAGTCATAGAATAAATTTGTTGGGGATTTTGTCCAACAGGTACATTATTTCTTACCTTTTGTTGATATAAATTTTGATCAAAATACTTATCTGTTGCGGCATTTGGATTTTGATATTCTTGAACAGTGTCAACTAATTGATTAATATTTGAAACTGGGAAGTTTTGGGGAGGTGTATTTGTATTTGGTAAATAATTTCGTTGTGCCCCCATACTTGTAAAATTTTCTTGATTCATTTTCTTTTTTCCTTTTTCTGAATCGCACGATTTTGATGGTGTTTGATTTGATACTATATACATACCACCTAATGCTATTAAAGGGATTGCTAATTCCA
>JACCDO011394724.1_pt1 | contig 24444 bp, 57 predicted proteins | sample 7446101 | NCBI WGS metagenome assembly JACCDO01 (sample SAMN15323440, study PRJNA562643) | freshwater metagenome | isolation source: river surface water | place: USA:Blue River Watershed | collected 2017-08-16
AAGAAATCAGGCAGGAAGTGTGCAGAAAGTACCACACCAACCACGAACCCATTGTAGAGTTTCATCGTAGGAAGTGCGGGGTTTGGACATAGGCATCGACACATTCTTTTCGGGATTGTATGCGATAGCAATGAACTTGTCATTCACTTGCTGAATCCACATCAGATTCACTTTACCTTCCTTCCAGTTGGTGTGGTAGTGATAAACTTCGTTCATTGTGGTTTGTGCTTACACTATAGGGACACTTTGCGCGAGCTCTGTTGACTTAACTCACCAAGTTCCGTTTTGAATGTGGATTTTCTTGATCTCAATATAAAGAAACTGACGAAGTTTAGAGTCTGTGGTGTTATCAAAAGCATAGTAGAGGCGATTGAGGTATTCTTTCTGTGTGGCACCAATGCTACCATTTCCACCAAGATCATTGAGTGAAGAACCTGCAGAAACTTTGTTCTTTCCAAAGTTTCCTGAAACGCGACCAGTTGTACGAAGTTTAGGTTTAATCTTTGAGAGGTTAGAGTAAGTCATCGTGCAATAATGTCCAGAGTTTCAATCAACATCAGTGCCAATTCTACCTGATTTTCTTCATCAACCACAGGAATGTTTGCATCAACGAACTCCTGTGCAAGTTGATGCAAAAGTTCAGTCATTCTCTGGTCAGCATAAGCAAACGTAGCAAACTCATTCTTGAATCCATTAGACAGAAGTTTCAGGGACTTTGTTACGGTCAGGTCTTTGATTTCTTGTGTGTAAGTCATTGTTAATCAGCGAGCGTAGAGATAATTTGATGCCCAATCTGCATTAGAAAGCAACCATTCACGATCTTTAATCAGCAGAAGATTATAGCGTTCTCCTTTTGCTGGTGCTTTCCACGATGCAGACTTATACAACGAACCAGTCTTTTTATCCACAAAAGCATGAACTGAACGCGAAACATGACGCCCAGGACCATTATCAATCACCATAATAATCTTGTGATACTTACGACCACTTTCAATCACATAAGAATAGTTACATTCACCATTCTTGAGTTTAGCAATACAATTCTCGTGATAATTTGTGTTGTCTCCATTAGACAGAGAACGATAATGAGACTTGATGCTATACTCAATAAAGTTCTGCCGCAGTGCTTCACATAATGCTTGAGTGTGCTTCAGAACATTATCACAGATTGTTTGTCGTGCTTGAGCAGAAGCAGCATAATCAGCAAACGTTGTGGTAGTCATTTCATTGGTGCTCATACTATAGGGACACTTTACGCGAGCTCTGTTACTAACTCCAAGACTTTTGCAGGTTAAAGTTTGCATGAGCAAAAACTTCACGCTGAACTAACTTGAAGATGATACTATTGTTCTTGCAGACAAAACCTTCTCCTACGATTTGCTCACCATTCAGATAAGCAACAGGACTATCAGTTACGATCATCATTTCCATCAATTCCTCCTTGACTTCCATCATCGTAAGATACAAATGTGCAAGGTTCATACAACCAAGAATGTCACCAAGTTTCCACCAAGTCAACTCTTTACCCTCACGAATGAGAGCATTGATTTGTTTCTTTGCCTCTGCTGCTTCCTTATCAGTCAGGAACCTTACATCAGTTACATCAAGGTCGGGCATTTGTGGACGAATAAAGTCTACACAAGGTTGCACAAACTTCACATCATCAGTATCATCAAAGAATGGTGCAGTTCCAGACACATAAGCATCCTTCAGTTCACCATCAGTGCTCCAAACTGTATGAGGGGCAATTACAATCTTTTGAGCGATTACTTCAGGAAACTGATACGAAATTGTATTTGGTTGAAAAGTATCAGTATTGCCAAAACCAATAAAGTCACCTTGAATGATACTATCGACGCGAGGAAGATAATCAAAGCAAGCATGAAGAATGTCTGCAACCTTGCCCGAATGGTTTGTATCAATTTCTTCATGAGAATGATTGATCTTCAGTTTAACTTTATTGAAGACAGATTTAGTGCCTACAAAGAATTTACCAGTAGCAGGATTTGTACCAAAAACAATAGCAGGACTGCCATCAATCTTCAACGAGACTTCATAATCTCCATTGAAGAAATCAAGGACAGAAAGATCACCAGTAAGGATGCAATCCTCAAAGTGTTCTTGATGCTTGTTGAGTGGTTTGTTGTTCATAGGTACATCATTGCATAAAAAAGGGGACTTTGCAAGTCCCCTTGTGCCAGTTCAACGACTGGACTTACGTTGAGTTTTCTTCACTTCAGGCAGCGTATTCTCATTGAGTTTGTTATACGCTTTTGAAGTAAGTCCGTTCACGAAGAATAAAACTTGAGTGATAAACTTGCGAACTTGAGTTGCACCATCGTTCTCATTAAAAGAGTTAATCAGGAACTGAGAAACTCCAACAATAATACCACAAATGGTAGCAACGTTGTAGACAAGAGTATCAACGAACTTCCAGTAAAAAGTCATTCAGGGAATGAGTGGTTACACCATAGGGACACTTTGCACGAGCTCTGTTAGTATCACAGGGGCAGTTTTGCTTGAGATATACCTTTCTTATGATCGGAGATATATTTACGAGCAGAACTTTCGGTTCTACAAACTTTCTCAAGTTGCTGACCTTTATGTATGATAATGTATCCCTTGTTAGCATAAGGCACGGCACAATAAAGGTTTTCTCCTTTACCAACAATAAATCCGTCTTTCATTTGCTATACTTTCTCATAAATCGGTGATTTGGTTGCAGTGGATGGGTCATAGGTCGGTTGCAGTAGAATCACGAAAAAATCAGGTTTTCCGTCTAGTGGTGGCCTTGAGTCTACTGTGAGACTCACCTGCGAATCAGCGATTCACGGTAGAGATACAGGGTTCACCTTTTGTGAAGATAGTATCAACAACTGCTTGCACTTTGCGAGCAGTGGAAATGCCAACAGAGGTGTAAACTGGAATCACACAGAGAGCAAATGATTTGGTATATTGACCAAGTGCTCCAGGTTGAATCCTACCTTCAGCAAGACCTTTAGCATCATCATGATGCAACCTTACAATTCTTCCAACGCTTTGGGCAATAGAAATGTAATCCATTGGACGCATAAAAATAACAGCATCAAGACCAGAAACAGAGATACCTTCACAAATAATGGAGTGATGGATTACAACAAACTTCTTGTCATTGTCTTTGCCCCAAGCATTTAGCGTATCAAAAAACTGCTCTCGGTTAACTTTTTTTCCATCAATGATTGCTCCTGTGCGACTTGTAATCACCATCCAAGAGTAACCACGATCCTCAAGTTCTTTGCAGAAATCAGTCTCAGAAATCAGACCAATGATTTGCTTGGTAGTTTTAGCACAGATAAGACCTTTAGTGATTTTATAGTCATCAATCGTTTCCATCAGATTCTCAGCATCACGGTCAAAAATAACCTGACGACCCTTAACCATAGGAAGTTGCTTCACTTCTACTTTAGGTGGCACAATGTATCCACCACGAACCATCTCAGGACCAGATACATTTGCGATGATTTGACCATAAACTTCACTCCAATTCATTCCAGGTTTGCCAATCACATTAGAGTTCTTAGGCGTAGCAGTGTAAGAATAGAATCGTTTTGCAGTCTTAGAGAAATGTTGAACAGCAGGAAAAAAGTGCTTCTGAATAGAATTATGTGCTTCATCCATATGAACCGTATCAACTTCAATTCCTGCCTGTTGAAGACGGGAGAAAGAATGGTAGGTGGTGAAGATAAGTTTATGGCAGGATTTATTGCTTTCTACCCAGCGACGAATCTCATAAGGACGAGTAGAAGATTCCCAGTGTGTTTCTCCACTATGGCAATGAAATACTTTTGCGTTAGTGATAAACTCAAGGTATTCATGAGACAACTGCTCCGCAAGCAAAATACGCGGGCAAACTACAACTACAGTCTTAGGAGTTTCAGATGCAAACTCACGAACAGTATCAGCAATACCAACAAGAGTTTTACCTGCACCAGTTACAGCACAGATAATACCCCTCACATATTTCAACATTGCTTCTGTAGCACGTTCTTGATGAGGGCGAAGTTGGATTTTCATAGGTTGCATGATCTAATGTAGAGACACTTTACGCGAGCTCTGTTTGTTATCAGAAGAAAAACTCCTCCAAACCAACAGGATTGCCGAAACTGTAATCGTAAGACAGAGCATCATAGCACACATAATGAGGATGTGTCACGTCCACGCCAAGACGTTCACACATTTCTTTATGATTATCTCCCATCAATTCTACAGCATAAAGCATATTATTCAGAACATGATCTTCGTCATGATACTCAATCAATCTTTGCTTGAGAGCAACCATAAAATTACCATTTCCTGCTGCTGGATCTAAGAAAGTGGATTTTGGATCTTGTAACTCTTCCAATGGTATTTCATCCACCATTTGCATACACAATTCCATTGGAGTGAATACTTCACCCGTCGTGTCAATTCGTGCATCGGATCTTTCAACAACAGATCCAAGAGATTTGTTATGCTTATTTCGTGACATCTTCGATATAAGCAAGAGGAATATAATTGAATGGTTTAGGACTAAACTGGCGTTGACTGAATGTAACAGAAGAACGAATAGTTTGGAACTCTGGACTATTCAGAAAATCAATCATCTGTTTTCCTTGTTGCTCATTCTCAACAGGAAAAAAGATAGTATGATGACCACATCCTAGTTGACCATTATCATAAACAGGATTGCTGCTTCCTTGATCTCTAATCAAAACCTTGGGATGATACTGATACTCATGTTGCTTAGATGAGTACATAAGAGATATTCCATCGGGAGTAAAATTATGCGTAATAGGATAACAATGAGATTCAGATTTATCCTTCGACATATGCTTTGCTCTCCAGTCATGACTATAACCAAAACGTGCTTCAATCTTTGGAGAATTATTCGCAAAACATTGAGACCAAAAGTTCCAATGAGAATTAGGAATAAAAGGAAGTTGAGTTACATCAATGTACTCAGTTGTTCCATCAACAAATGTAACTTTAGTTGGTTCAGTCGGTCTAACCTTTTTGATGACATAGACATCAAAAGGGGTGCAAGCATTAAACGTTGCCCTTCCATCTTTTGAGGTGTGCATTTCAACCGAAACCAGTTGATAATCCTTATAAATGTATTGCAATCTATCTTCAGGTTGCCGCCACCGTGGAGGAGTAATGATACTCAATGTTCCACCATCTTCAAGCAGATCAAGACATTGCACAACAAACTTATCCCACAAAGTATTACCTGAGGTCTTTGTTCCTGCTTGATAAGGAGGATTGGCAATAATTCGAGTGAATTTCATTTTAAGATTTTCAAGTTTGTCTATAATAGTTATGCGACTATCAACACAACTAACACGGAACTTATGAGTTTCATTATCTTCCCAGACAACCAAGTTGCTTGGAGAGATATTTTTTTTCTCAATCAATCGTGCGGAGTGAGAACCAGAAGGATCGCCAACAATAAGATTTTTCATAATCAGAAGAAAGAGGTCATTTGGTCAAAGATTGAAGCAGGAATACCTTTATGAACAGATGATGTTACACAGAGAGCATCAAGAGTATCTGAATAGGATTTTTTGAGAGAGAGTTCAATATCGGTCAAACATTGATTCAAAATGTAAGAAAAGTCCTTTTCTTTGATGACACCACGAGACAGACATTGATGCAAGACATTCTCATAATCACTGGTTGTTTCGGTGTAGTATTTGGAAGAAAGAACTTGTTGAATGTTTCCAACTCGTTTTCCACCATTTAGTTCATAGAAGAGAACAAGAGGGACACATTCAAGAATTGCCTTAATTGTTTTCAGTTTGACTTTAGAATCAGACTTTTCTTTTGGATCGTTGAACTTTTCGATTTTGACATTAGTTTTGTTGTTACCTTGATTGTCATTAACCTCCACTGATTTTGTAGTATTTCCGATGGAGGGTTTAAGTGTTAGATCAAAATCAATTTCATCTAGTTTTTGAGAGTCAATTTTATTTGACACTCCAGACATCAGATTTACAGTGTCACCAACATCAGCAGCAAAGATTTCGTTAATCTTATCTACTGAGAGTTGAGTGAATCCTTCACACCATTCGCTGACTGCAATAAAATCAATAAAACTTTTTGAAGAAAGTTGTGGATTGTTTTGCTGTGCAAGAATGTATGCTTGTCGGAGAGATTCAAGGCAGAGTTGGGTAGAGAAATCAACAACAATCCAATCATTGTCACTACTACCACCACGAAAAGCAAATTGAGTCCAGAACTTAGGATCTTTGCCCCCTTTGCAGTTAATTACGGTGTCCCATTTCTTTTGTGTTACTCCAAGAACATTTGCCTCGCAGGTGATCGTAATGGTTTTGTTATTCAGATTCTCTCCGATAAACTTTTCAATGTCATCAGACTTACGACCAGTCTCTCCAGTTACAACAAAAGGAACATAAAATCCATCAATCATATCAGCAAAGAGGTGACATGCAGCAACACTTGGAAGACAGATCAAAAGATGCTGAGAGTTGCTAAACAAACGATCTTCGGAACGTTTAATACGTCGCTGATCGAAATGTTGAATGATAAAGTCTCGCACCAAAGAGGGATATTTGAACTTTCCATCCTCAACTACGAAAATGTTTTTTGCTGCATCAGGATCATTACCAAAGAGTTTTTGATACTCTTCAGACTGATACTTAACAACATAAACATACATCTTCGGGCGATGATACAGTCCATTTGCTACATCAAGTTGCTCTTCAAAGTAGGAATAGACATAACGGTTGGCATCGCTGTAGTCCCAGACTTGATCGTATGCTGTTCCAGATACTTTCAGGCAGGGAGTATTACTGAACTTGTTGCGAAGTTTATTGAATTGTTTTCCATTAGATCCTACATGGCACTCATCAAATACCAACAAATCAAGTTTACAAGTTTTGTACAAATCATTCAGTTTCTTATCAAGACCCTGAATAGTAGAAGTCAAAACAATTTGGATTTCAGGTTGTTGAGACCAATACTCAATTTGTTGAATCCAATTAGCATCATAAAGACTTACGATACGGATGTTTTCAAAAAGAGAATAGTTTTGAGGATCAGCACTCCATGATTGGAAGGGGGAAGTAAAACGAGAAACAATCAAAGAAATCTTGAATCCCCGATCTACGATGTGAGCAAGAGTCATTACAGACTTACCTGCTCGACATTTTGCAAAGAGGAGAAACTCTAAGTATTCTGATTGTGCTTTTGCAATAAACTCTTTCTGATAAGGGCGAAGTTCTAAAACTTGTTTTTGACGATTTTTGGCAATAAAAAACTGCTGCTCAACTTTTTGTTGAATTGATTCAATACTATCAAGATCCTTACGATAATTGAACCACTCAGCATGTTTCTCAATCCCAGGTTGAGTCTTTAACCAACTATGAATTTCAGTATCAAAAATATCAACATTCTCATACCATGCAACAAGAATTATATTTTCCCCTTTTGCTTTCAAGTAATTGTGTAATTTTGCCCAATCTCCATCCTTATGACGTTCCTCAAAAGATCGCTCAGTCTGACCATAACCAAAGATTGAGCGATCTTCGTCAGTAACAAAGTAAATGTTCATTGTGCTTGAGATTTCAGGTGATTAAGATCAATTAAGATGTTTTCCATTACGCCCCTACTATATCCAGCAGCATAAGGATACGTTCTCTCACATTTTCCGTCAGTTTCATCTACATTATAGCACACCTTGAGAGCATCTTCAAGACCTTCAATCAGTCGTTCAAGAGTAGTTTCGGCAATTACAGCAGTTTTCATAATCAGGTTGGTTTAGTGTGTTAAAGACCCCTTACAGAAGCATCTGGAGGGGTCTGATGAACTTTATCAGTCTCCGTAGATAAAACCAGTGAGAGGTTGAGGACCGAACATTTCAGTGAAAAGGTCAAGATCAAGTTCCTTTTCACACTGTTTCAGAAAAGAAATCTCACGGGCATAAAACTCCATAGACTTCTTTGCCTTCAGATACTCATTGCGGGCATCATACAGTGCCCGTTGGATCTCAATGCGGTTCATGGCGAAGGAAGTGCTTACACTATAGGGACACTTTGCGCGAGCTCTGTTTCAATCAACCTTTTTTCTTTTCTTCTCTTCCTCTACGGGTGACTTCTGCAGCAGTATAAGCATGTTTCAGTTGAGTCTCTGATTTCTTACCCGTGGATTTTAGAACTAAATCTCTAAGTTTTCTTTCACCTGCTCTCTTAATTGCCCAGCGTTCTTCTTTTGACTTTCCTGATGCTTTTGGTGGAGTATAATCAGGAGCAGGTTTCTTTGGAGCTGCTTTCTTTCTTAAAAGTTCTGATGCTGATGTTGGTTGTTTTTGTCCACTTTCTCTTGCTTTTCTCTCCAAATATGCTTTACGTTGTGCTTCTTTAGGAGATAATGCAGCAGAACCACGCTCCTTTTCAGGTTGTTGTTCCCTGGTGGAGCGTGGTCTCTGTGTTCCAATGTCCTTTCTTGGTTTATACTCTGCCTTCTTACGTTCAGCAGCAGTCTTTTTGCGAAGTCTACCAACACGTCCACCCTCACCACCACGGGTGATTTGAGAGGAAGACATAACTTCCTTATCGTAGACTTCACAAAGAGACATAAACTCAGAGAAAGTTTTCATCGTGATCTAAACACTACTTTTTAGTATTTAGATGTCCTCATCCTTGGACCTTCCACCTTTAGAAACGCGACCTTCTGCATAGAAAGACTTTACCCTATCTCGTCGTGCTTGCAGCAGAATAGCATACTCTTCTTGTTGTTGGCGAGTGAGGTTAAAATCTTGTTTCCTCCAGCTAGTTTGGAGTTCGCGGAGGTGATGAAGAATGTGAGAAGTCATAAGTTCAGGATACAGGAGTTTCGTTGTCAGTGGTGGTTTCGGTAGACACTTGTTTAGGTGTCACGCGAACATTGTAAGGAGAATTATAAAAACGCTTGAATGCAGTAACAACAATCAAAAGCGTTGAAGCAACACCAATCAAACCCAAAAAAGTCGTAGCATCGCCATTAAAACCATAAGTGTCAGGTGTCATAATCAGTAATCGTAATTAGAGTTAAGATAATCATTAAAGGACTTTTCATCCTCTTTTTCATCAAAGAGACACTCATTCATCTCTTCAACGAAGTCGAAATGAGAAAACTCTTCTACCGAAAGATCATCAAAATCGTCCATTTGAGTTTGAGTGGTTACACTATAGAGACACTTTACGCGAGCTCTGTTAGTATCACCTAGACATGATTGATTTCAGTCTTGCTTTCTTTGCTGCAACTTGTGCTCCTGCTTCATGTTCCATTTCACCATGAGCCTGACGAATTTGCATACCTTTCCACTTTGCAGATTGTCTTGCAATCTGTTTATTATATTCGTTTGGTTCCATTGCAGGAGTTTGTTCATTCTGCAACTCTCTCTTAATTTCTTTCTTGAGTTGCTCTCTTTCTCTTTGTGCGGATTGTCTTTCTTTTTGTGCTGCCTGATAATCAGCAACTTTTTGCTTTTGTGTCTGCATTTGCTGTTGCTGCCTTTGGCGAAGTTGCAATCTTCTCTTTTCAATATCTTCGCAAAGTTGATTAAATGTTTTCATTATCAATCCTCTTCCTTATTAAACTTAGGAGTAGTTGCACTCTTCATTTTTCCAACTCTTTGAGTTAATTTAGATGCTTTAGCAAGATCACCCGGTTTTTCTCCCTTTACCAAGTCCTTGAACTGTGCATGTAACTTCTCAACCTTATCTACGATTTTATCATAAGGAATTGGTTCTTTTCCTTCTAAAATACTTACTGTCAATTGTTCACCCATATTTGCCATAATGAAGAGTGCTTCTTCATTCGTATCTGCATAACCTTCTGCAATAAGATACTCAAGGATGTAATCAAAAATATCTCCATCAAACTCCTCTAATTTTGGTAGATAATCAGGAACGTTAGATTTAATTGGAGTTGCACTGGTTACTTTTTTCTTTCTCTTTTCTGCTTGCTTACTATAAAGTCTCTCTTGCTGCTTTCTTTTTGCCAAGACATTCTCTTTTTTACCACCAAGAGCACTCAATTGTCCTGCAACTTCACCTGCTTTCTTTGATGCTCTTAAAGCAAGATCAGCAGAAATCTCATCAATTTGATAGACTTCCAAATATGCTTCTTGAAGATTGCGAAGGTCTCTTACGTCCATTGTTACAAATACTTTTTAGGTATTTATAACAATGCACTTTATTGGTTTAGGTTCTGCTGGAACAATGTGAGTTCTTACTGCATTAAAGATAATGAACCCGTTAGTTATAAAGATACTCAAAAACATTAAAAGACGAATAAGAGCAATCCTATCCGCCTCTTTATTATCTTTACCACTTTTCTCTCCCAAAGACTTTGCAATCAGTCTCCAAATAGTTTTTTGTTTCTTCATTTTGTAGATGCTTTTAATATCTCAATGTCTTTGTAGTAGTGCCGAAATACAAGAACTCTTGGAGGATTTCTGTCTGGTGCTGCTGGTAGTTTTACAACAACATAATTGTCGCATACAAAATCAATCACACCACACATTCCTTTATAGATGACCTGTGTATTTTCTGCAAAAATCATACAAAAAATTGTTCTAATGGAGTTTGCTTAATAGGCATAGAAGTATAATTTCTAGTATTTTTGAAATCCACTTCTTTGCCGACTGTCTTACTATTTACAGGAGCAAAATACTTGCATTTCTTATAATCAAAAAAACCCCAAACAGTCCTTACAGATTTACCCAAATTGTAATCATACGTTTGATGATGCCTCAACCAAATTGCAAATACGTTATACTTAAACTCTTCAACTTCATATGAATATCCTTTAGGTGCTTTATGAGTGAAAGATGGAATGAGGTCAATGGAGAGTTTCATCAACAATCGTAGTATTTGTCGTATGAGAGCAGTCTAATCTGTTCTTGGAGTTTTATGATCTCTTGTTGCTGTTCTGTAATCTTTTGTTGCAAATGCGTGATGCGGTCTTGATATTGATTTTTAAGATCAAACTCAAGTCGATTTAGTGAGGTGTCAATCATCAGGTCGTAAAGGATTCAACAACGCGGGACTCTTCTTCATCTACAAGAGCAAATTTATCACATTTAATGATATTTTCACGAAGAACACCAAAATGTTCTTCATAACCTTCATACTCATAAGAGTTGGAGATTAGGTCAAAGCATTCGTCGTCATTTTCTGCAATTACATTCCAAATTCCACCGTATTCTGAACTTGGGAACGGAATTGAGTGCGGGACGATATAAAGAAACTTTTGTGCCATTACTGTTTGTTAATTACTCTTTAATTGTAGTAGTTTTCGTTGCTTTCGTCAAGAGTGTTCTTGTCGGCAGCAACTATAAGAGATGTGCCAATAGTAAGAAGAATCCCAGTTAGTATTCCAAAAAAGAATGTCATTTTAATAAAACTCTGCGAGGTAGTATTCAATGCGAACACCATACTTCTTTGCTGCTGCCTCAACTTCCTTCCAGAAGTTTTCTGCTTCTTTATTCATTTCTGCTTGTCGAATAAGTTTTTTAAGGCGATCAGAAATCATTAGACTGCTCCAGTAGTTTTGCTTCGTCTCGTGGGCGAATAACCTTGAAGTAATATACCATAGAAAGGGAGACAAAAGCAATCAACATCAAATAAAGAAAGATTGCAACTGCTACAGTCATTTTTGTTGTTGAATTGCTTGTTGTTTATAGTATGCCCGAAACAGAGCATCATCACGTTGAACCAGAAATGCGTTCCATCCAATAATTACGGAGAGAGCAATCAGTCCGTATGCGATGTATTTTGGTTTCATCGTTTAATCTCAACAGTTGATTTCAAAAGTTCAAGGTTTTTCTTGTTGTTATGATAGTTAATTACAATGTCTGCGACACAGTAACCAAAGGCAAACGCCGCCATAATTGTAGTAATCATAATTAGTCTCCAAAATTAAACAGCAAGGGCACCAGAGGGGATTTCGGCAACAGTAGGCATAGTGTTCTCTTCAAACTGGTGCCTATCATAGCAGATCCACTCACCATTTGTGAAGAGATAGGCATATTCCTCACCCTCTGCAAGATAATCATACTTGTTGGCATCAAGGCGAGGAGGGCAGTCTTCGCCACGTTCAGAGTAATACAGAGCACCTTGTTGGCGGGTTTCGTTGTTCCAACCTGCATTAGTCCAGGCAGAACCCATATCACCACCATCAATCAGTTCGGCAGCAAGTTCTTTGCTGTTATAGTGCGTGGTGAGGATGCGACCCAACCATTCGGGATAACCATCCCAGTGATGATAGGCAGAGAGAACAGAACCATCAGGAAGTTCCAGACCAATACGAGAGTGTGTTGCCATTTCAAAGAGTGCTTACACTATAGGGACACTTTACGCGAGCTCTGTTAATTACCCTCCCATCTCCTTGAGACTTCTTACAAGATATTCGGTAAATTCTTCTAATTTTTCGGGAACAACTGATTGAGGTCTTTCATTGATTGCATTCTTAAGTGCAACCATTTCGTTATACTCTTCTTGAGTAAGAGTTTCGTTTCTCTTGGAATAAGTCATAATCCCTCAATAGTTCTTGACTATTCTACTATTATCTATGTAAATGTCAGCGTTTCTTAACAATCTATTTAGAGTGCTGTTACACTTCTTAATCAAAAAAAGTACCAAAAGAACCACTACTTCCTGGTTCTCTTTTATCCAACATATCCATCAAGTCTTCAATCTTTTTAATTTTTTCAATATCAACAAGAAGTTGTGAAATTTGTTGAATAACTAATGGTTTTTCATTGGAAGATGCGGAGCGAATAGCCGCACGTAAATGTGTTTCTGCTTCTAAAAGATAGTCAAGTGTTTGTGTTGAGAGAGACATTAAATTTTCCTCAAAAGATAAGAACCATCACCATTATCAACCCATTCTACTTGTTCTCCTTTTTTAAGATTTGCTGCTTCTAAAAGGTCATCGGGGAAAGTAACAAAATATTCACCACTTGCACCATCAACTTCTACAGGAAGTTGCCATTTTACGACTTTATCTTCTTTAATCACATCATCTTCCCAAAAACTATTCCAGGATTGTTTACATTCTGGTGATGGATCGTTTTTATCACACTTTAGATTAGTCTTGGATTCAATATAATCATCATATGCTTGAATGTGACCGATACCATTACCATTCAGGAGTGCTAGAAGTTCGTAGCATCGTTCTGTGTGATTTTTATAGCAATGATAGTTTTCTTCAACCACACCTCTAATCACATCATAAATCTCCTGCGGTGTTGCTTCACTACAAGAAACAGCGTCGTGAACCCACTCATCTAATTTTTGAAGCGAATACTTTTTGTAATCAAAGTCCATAATCAATCTCTCGATTTAGAGGCGGATTTTCTTTTTTATATCATAGCACCTCAAAAAGAAAAAGTCAAGTAATTTTAATTATCGTCCATCCTTTGTGATACACCTGTTTATTCGCCATTATTCTACAAAAAGCAGATCTACAGAAATTATTTTTTTCACAAAAAGTTTTTAATTTATTAGTATAACCAATTTTTCCATTTGGACTTATTAATTCATAAAAGCAACCTTTATTATACATAGAATTGTTTTGTCCAGAAGTATCCACATTTCTATGATAATTTTTCATTTGTACTGAAATTTTTTGCCTTTCTTCTGGATTTTCATACCTTTTCTTTGCTTGCTTTGATATTTTTTCTCTATGTTCTTTTGATTTTGGTGTATTTTTCAATAAAAAAGAAAATCTTTTTTTAGATTGCTCATACAAATAAGAATTATAATATTTATCATTCCCTTTCATAAAAATAATTGCATTTACCATTTTCATTGTATTTTTATTTTTTAATCCATATTTTTTAATATAAATTTTTTCTAATAGAGCATGAGCAATATAATGTTCTCTTGCTGTAAGTACAACGATCCTACTATTATCGCCAAATATGCTTTTTGGAAATATATGATGCTTTTCTGTATATCCTTCAGGTGGAGTTCTATTCTCTGCTTTCCTGATAAGATTACAATAAACCTTTAGATAGTTCATTTCTATTCTATTTGGACGGCATTATTATTTATAATAGAAAAGGTGTCCATAAGAACACCTAATCTTTGTCTGTAGAGATTGCCGTCCAAACAGACACTATTATTTATTCTTTTTTCCTTGGTGGTTTATCACAAATATTACAATAGAAACTATAACCTTGTTTAAAACATTTAACTTTTTGAAAATTATTTAAATCAAGTTCTTTCTCTTCTCCACACTTACTGCACGTCCTTTTTGTATCTCTTTCTTGTTCTTTTGAGGGATTTGAGTTCCATTTTAATATTTTTGTAAGCAGTTTCTGCATCAATTTTACCTCCAAGTTCCAAAGAACATATTATATCAACTCGCGTTCCAAAGTGAGCGAGTGCCTTCTCAAAGGTGTCAAGATCGTCATACATCTTTATCTTTTAAGAATTTTTCTGCGGTAAGAATATCTATACGAGCATCAACTGCATCAATACTATTACTCAACTCATACAAAACATTATTTGTTTCAATATTCTCTTCTTCCAAGTTTTTTATATCCACAAGGAGAGCATTGTACTTTTCTTCAAGTTCTGCAAGTTTTGCATAAACATCAATCTCTTCTATAATTGGTTTCTTTGTATCACTAAAGAACCACTTAATCCATCTAATCATTTAATTACTCCAACTTCTTTCAAATAACGACGATATGCTAAAAATCTACCAATATGTGGTTGCCCTGGTACATTGAGTTGATGACAAATCTCACAATATGCCAGAAACTCATACCAAGGTGTTGTAGGGTCTAAAACGTGATAGTTCATTCTTTTCTTTCAGTAAATACAACTCCATTCAAATGATCTATTTCATGATATAAACATCTTGCAACCAGTCCTTCATGTGTTTCTAACATTGGATGTCCAGATAGATTACGATACTTTACAGTCACTTTTGAAGGTCTTGGAATATCAAGAAACTCTCCAGGAAATGATAAACATCCTTCACTCTCTTTGATAATCTCTTCGCTCTCAAAGATGATTTCGGGATTTACCATGACTTTAGGTTCATTATTCACCAGAACCACGATAATTCTCTTAAGAATACCAACTTGATTTCCAGATAATCCAAGACCATTTGCTGCAAGCATAGTATCTACCATACTGGCAGCAATGTTACGGATAGTATCGTCTATCTTATCAACTCTCTTTGCTTTCTTTTTGAGAGTTTTGTCCCCGTCCTTCAGTATTTCCAACATTGATCTGGTGCAGTTGTTTTATATATTCCAATACATCTGGTGTTTCTTCCCATTCAAACACATTTCCGCTTTTAGTTGTATAAGTTCTTGTTGTCATACCTTTTCAAAACAAACTGAATTGAATATACCATAAATGCCACGAAGATGCAACTTTGTGTGCCAAGAATGAACTTCTACCTTTTCAACATAATACTTATCACCTTCTATAAGTATTCCTTTAGGGTCATCATTTGAACCCCAATTTATTTGGTCTTGATTGCATCCAATGTATTTTACGATGTCTCCAACCTTAAAGTTTTCCATCTTTAAATTAAATTAGAATTAATTTCTCTCTTTATAAAAGTCCATCCTTTATGTTGTTTTTGCTTTCCACTTATTAATCTAAGCATACAAGTTACATTTAAATTATTTTTTTCGCAAAAATTTTTCATACTTTTAGTCAAAAAAATTTCTCCATTTGCATTTTTAACTTCATAAACATACTTAGAATCTATACACATTCCTTTATTCCAAGGTTCAGTTCCTTTTTTAGATTTACTTATTTTTTGTTTAGTTTCTTTACTGTGTGTTTTTCCAATATTAATGGTTTTTAATCTTTCAATTCTTTTTAGATAATTTTCTTTATTAATTTCTTTATATGTTTTTCCTTTTAGTGGCGAAAGTTTTCCCAATTTAGATTTACTAATATTATTTTTTCTTTCCTCACTAAAAATTATTCCTTTACGAGACTCACTCATTCTTTTTCTAGTTTCTAGAGATAATTTTTTACCTCTATTGATTTTACTAATTTTTTTTCTAGTTTCTTCACTAACCACCTTCCCAGTAGCAGATTTACTTAAATTAAGCAAATGTTCTTGTGTAAAAGTTCTACCTTGCATACTTCTACTTATTCTCTTTCTTAATTCATAGGAACGAATTGCTCCACTTGCACCTTCTCCACCATTAGTTCTATTGCGGAGAATACCAGTTCCCAAATCCCTCCTACCAAACACATCAATCATATAGATTTCGTGTCTAAATGCCTCTGCTTCTGTGAGATTTTGTTTGAGATAGATTATTCTTGATTTATCTTTTGGTTTTCCAACCTCACCTTTTCCTTTCTTATATATTCTCAAACTTTCTCCCTTACCAATGTAATAGGGAGTTCCGTTCTTACGCAAATAAGCATAGGTATAAAACCTGTTAGGATTTACCATTTCTACTCTTAAATTAGTCGTGCAGTATTATTTATATTAAAAAGGAGCAGTATTAAACTGCTCCAACCCTAAAAGCACGACCAATTAAGGCATCAGTATTTATAATTTATATTCTACCTCACCCAAATAAGTTGTCGTTTCATCTTTTTTACTATTAAAAGATTCTTGACGCAACTTAAGCATAAATCGGGTTGCTTTTACACACTCCTCTTCAGTCAAGGACGTTACAATACCCTTTCCATCTTCATAATGAGATTGCCAAGTTCCCCAAGATTTTTGCTCCACATAGAAACAATCATCAATCAGTTTCTTTTCCATAATGACTCAGTTGTCTCCGTAGTTCTGTTTGTAGCGAAATAAGGTGTCCATAAAGAAAGTCCTGATACTCATTACCTTCCAGAAGACCCGTGAGACTATCAATCTGATCCAGTGCAAGAATAAGTTTAAGTTTATCAGTCATTTTTTAGATTTACGAGTGCGATGAGTGTCTCAATTGGCATCCAACTTTTTGGTGCTCCGCTTACTTCTACTTGCACTTCCGTCACTGTTCTTTCCAGTTCCTTGCTGTAGATTGTTCTTGAGTTTTTTACCAGACTTAACGGGTTCTCCATCACGATAATCAAGTTTAATGGTTCTCTTATTCAGTTTATACCTTTCCAGGTATTTGTCAAGATGCTCCTTGCACTCAAAAAAACAGATGGTTGTATTTTTCTTTTCACCAAACTCTAAACGAATAGGAAAAGTCTCATAAGGAAATAGTTCAGTAGCAGTCATCTTCCAGTGACATCCTCGTGGTCCATTAGTTTACCACACCTGAAGTGCAATCTGCAACGGGGCCAATCTTCAAACAGTCCCTTCCATCCAGAAGGATAAACCTCAATATATTTTGTAATATGCCAAGGACGAATCTTTCCGTGATTTCCATTAGGTTTCCATGTAAAGTTAAGGAATTTCCTATCATTACTATATCCCTCATCACCTTCCTGCAATTCTACAAAGTCTGCAGTATGTGAGTAGTCAATGTAATATAAAACACCATCAGGAGACAACCAATACTGTGACATTGTACCACCAATGCCATCTTCAATATCTTTTGTATGTAACTCTACATCAGTAAAAGGTTCTCCAAGATTATATGAAGAACGTAGATAGTCAAACATTCCGATGGTTCATTCCTCCAACTCTTCACCAACAAGGTTTTTAAGTCTATCAAAGAAATCTTCATCCACAGGAATAACTTTTTCTTTTCCAGTTTTTACATCATCTGCCATTTGCATCAAACTTTCAAGAAAATCTTTTGGATAAATGTCCTCTTCAAGACTATCCCAGAAGTAAAGAATACACTGCTCCAATGGATCATCACTTACAAGAAGAGCATAGTCTTGATAGTTATTTCCCATCAAATCTGCCCAGTTTTTGAAAGCATACCAACAGTTATACCATCCTTGAATGATACAAGAAAACCAAATATACTCCAACCAACTCATTTTAACTTTATCGGTGTTAGTTCCTAAAAGAGGTCTACTAAACATAATGAGGTTTCTCCGTATCAAACTGCCACCATTTGGCAATATTTAGGCACATCAAGAGAGTTTGATGTTCTCTTATCTCTCTTGCAGTCCCACGGTACATATAACGTCTTTTATAGGCACAGTTCCAGACGTTATTGTAAATCTTCGCTCGTTCCGTTAGTGTCATCTTCTTTGAGTTTATTCAAAAAGTTTTCAATCACATTCACAAAGTCTTGTTCCGTAAAGTTATTGAGAATACTTTCTTGCGGGTCATTTTCATCCCAAGAAATATCAAATGATCCGTCTTCTCTTTCTTCTACTTTAATAGTCATTTTTTACAATTTAAAAAGTATTTGTATTCAGCAAATTGACTGTAGTTCCAACGCACCACATCACAACCCTTATAGGTATCCACCACTGCAAACTTTTGGTCTGGTGGTGTTGGTTGCATCTCTAACCAGTTCGCAGCACTGTTTAGTGTAAGATATGTAAAGAGTAAAATACTCACAGCAGCAACAAAAAAGAAAGGTTTATTCATCAAATTTCACCTCCAAAAGAACGGTAGAGTGCATACCAGATTGAACCAATCATACCAGCAAAAGACACAATTAGCAAGGGAATTAGAAGTATCGCGGGATTTGTGATTATAAAATAAACCCCAAGTCCTATCAGTCCAAGTGTAAAAGGAAGTGCAATCGTTGCTTTAGTTGCTGGTGTCATTCTTCTACCTCAAACTCCTCAAATTGGTCTGCGGATACTTCGTGTTGTCCGTCAATCAAATACCAATAAGTTCCATCACGTTCGCCAAGATATTTCATTTGGTCTTCGGCAAATACATTCTCACGCATCGCTGCTTGAATTTTGAGATGTATGAGTTCTGCCTTACTTGGTACCTTCATAGTCATCATCCCAAGGTGCTTTTCTTTGAAGTAGTTTAGCAAGGTTTTCGTTGTATTGTGGTGGTTCATTTATTCGTCTCACAAGTTCATCATAATCTTCTTGAGAAACATAAATCTTCTCTGGTTTCGCACCAAAGTAAGTCATCCACTTATCATCCTCCACCATTTGAGAGTATCCTTCATTGATAGAGTTCCAGAAGTCCTGATACAGAAATCTATCATCCAGACGATAATCTTCGTGGTTCATAAGACGGAACCAACACCAGAACGGAGTGTACATAATTGGTTTAAATCCGATTATCCATTTGTTGATCAACTCCATCTTCCCAATCTCAACTTGCGTTCAGGTGAAATATAAGGATTGTAAGGATCATCATAAGGATATATGTAGGTGCAGCACCAACCCCAACTGAGTGCCTCCCAGAAGTCATCAGAACATTCTACTGGATACTTATAACAAGAAATGATGTAATCAATGTTTTGGAAACCTTCAATAAACCATTCCCATTTGGTCATCTGCCAGTATTGTTTCCAGGTCATTTTCCCTCAATCTCATCAAGTTTTTCGTGAATAAAACCAGTCACATCAATAGTGTATGGATTTGTACCTTCAACCTCACAATCAAGGAGAAACTCCATAAATGCTCCAAGAATAAGACAGGCACGACGCTTATCATTCACAGTGATGGTGGTATGGGGAGAAGCAACATACTTCACCACATAATCATAAAGTTGGTCGTAAGTCACGGCGTTTCATCGCTCCAATAATAACGCAGTCTATCACCATCCGCAGAAATATTCAAGTGATAGATTTTACCATCCTTACCATAAACGCCACACCAGAGAGTGCGTTCATTCATACTTTCCAGGTGAAACATTTGGATGTCTTCAAGGACAATCTCATCAGGGTTTTCAGTAAATCTGCTCATCGTACTCAAGGTAAAAAGTGTCTTTTTCTAGGAAATGGATTTTGTCGTGAATTGCCTGTAGTGCTGTCTGTTTGATTGCCCATAAGTCATCATCATCCTCAACCAGAATATTCACTCTGGTTCTCACATTCACTCTCAGAGATTTCATTTTGCCTCAAAAAATCTACCATCAGGACGACAAGAGTAATCAAGATATTCATATCGTTTTGCTCTCAGCATATCACAAAACCTTTTTTCGTGACCAGTTACAAAGTTTTGTGTGGTGTTTGGAGAAGCACATCTATCATAACCGTCTCCCATACCAGTAAGATGTTCAATCCAAGATTTACGATACCACTTACAGTCCTTACAGAGTTTAGTCATAATGTCTTACCGAATGAATGTATTATAAGGCATCCAGGTCCTTTCCGTTCCGTTCCTGTGCCACTTTCATAACTGTCTGGTGCTTCTCAATACTCTTATTACCTTGTGCTTCAATCTGGTTCGCAAGAAGTTCCAAATCTTCCACATAAATCTTATCCGTCATATTATACTTTCGGGCAAAGGCATAGATTGCCGATCTTAATGCAAGAGATTGTAATTCTTCTATAGAAATTGGACCTCCGTGTGGAAGACCAGCACAAGTATCATTATAATATTCATTATACCTATCCAATAATTTCACTTTATTTCCTCCAAGATAAATTAATTATACTCTAAAATTTACTCCTCGTAAAGTGGTGATGTTCCAGTTTGTAAAGTATCCTTATACTAATCTAACTCTTTTGGAAGTGTCTATGCCTCTTTTCTTTTGATAATAGGTTAATCCTCCTGGAGTGGAAATATGTCCTGTTTCGGTACATTTCCATCTTTGTGAGTTTATTTTCCTTACAGTTTCTCTTCTTTGTTCTGTAGTAAGTCCATATAGTCCAGTTTTATTCTTTTCATTAGTTTTTGCTGCTTTTTTGCCGTTTTCACTTCTTTGTTCTGGTGTTAATGCGTGAATGCCTATACCAAGTTCATAAGTTTTTTGCCCCGATATTTTAGCATTTTCTCTTTTTTGTTCTGGCGTTAATACATGAAGTCCAATACCAAGTTCATAAGTTTTTTGTCCTCCTTTCTTACCATCCTCGGTCATTTGTTCTTTAGTTCTTCCGTGAATACCCACACCAAGTTCATATGCCGTTTTTCCACCTATTGTACCACTTTTTTTAGAATTTTCTCTTCTTTGTTCTGGTGTTAATCCGTGAACTCCTAATTTTAATTCATAAGATGTTTTACCATTTTGGATTAATGTTTCTCTTGATACTTTAGCAACACCTCCTCCATTCTCATATAATTTTTTTGAATGAAGACTTCTTTCTTCAGGCGTATAAGCGTGTATTCCAACTTTATTTTCGTAAGAAGTTTTTCCACCTTTCTTTCCACCATAACTACTCATCTCTGGTGAAATTAATCCACCACAATTTCTGTTAAGACACCACTTATCTGTAGTATAAACTGGTTTAATTAATCTCTTTTCAACTCCTTGTGCTTCAATATATCCTTCATCAGTATAATCAAATACTTCTAATATTTGTTTCTTTGGAGTATAAAGTTCCCAACACCATTTATTTGTCTTTGGAGAACCCCAATACTCTTGATTATAATATTCCTCCTTTTTCACTCCATAATAGTAATATGGAACTTCTTCAAAGGTAATTTTATACAAATATATTCTTGGACTTTGTGAAGTCATAGTTCTGCTTTATAGTGTGTCGTATTACTATTTATACAAGAAAAGGTGCCCGAAAGCACCTAATCTCCGCTTCTGGTTACGACACACATAAGCATCTTTATTTATGAATAGTTAAAGTGATAATGATTTTGCCAAATACTTAGTGCTTTCTCTTCAATAAGAATACCAATCCTTTCTGGAATATGTCTGGAATATCTCTTCATAAACTCTTCTTCTGTGAGTTCTTCTGTTCCTTGTAGATAGAACTCAATATCTACAAACTTCTCCCATCTTTTCTTGAAGTAATCTTCTGGATATGATGGAGAGTTATTGCGTGAGATTTGTAGAAAGATTGTTCGTCCTTCACCAGTTCCAAAATAATCAATCACAAAGAACCGATAGAATGGTTGTTGATTTGCTGCTTCTCTTTCGGCAGCAATCTCAAGCATTTCATCAAGTGTAGGGTCAGTCATAAGTTTGCGGAGTTTCTCCTTTCCGTATTCAGTCAGTTCGTGTTTTTGTTTGCGGAGTTCTTCTACTTCTTCTTGAGTGAGATTGACCCACGGCATTTCATCGTTCATTCTGTAAGTCCTACTTTGGTTTCGTGAAGTCTTCCCATATTATAACCTTCCAAGAATGCGGAATGAACCCACTTATACATCAGGTCTTTTAATGTATTCTCATCTTTTACTTCACAGTCACCATAAAACCATTCACTTCGTAGTGAAAAATCTCCATAAAGGTCGTTGAACCATTCCTGAAATGCTTCTTCAATTGTATCATCAAAGTCCCAATCTTTTGTAGGATGCTTAGTCATTCTTCCAAACTCTTGATACACTTTTGAATAAGGTCATTCCACCTCTTTGGAGTAAGTTTCTCACTCGCATAAGAACTCCTAAAAGGATACTTATACCAAGTCAACCGAAAGTTCTCACTTGGGATTTCAAAGTTCGGTTTATCCATTTCATCTTCATCATCACCCCAATAATAAGGACGGATAGTAAAGAAATCATTGGAGAAATGTGGAGTGTATCCATAATCTTTTTCTCCTGTCTTTTCGGTAATCGCATCAATCAGGATTTGGAATGGACCACCCATCCATTTCTCACGAGGAACACTATATTCCTCTGTGGGATTGCCGAAAATCATTTGTCCCAGTTCAAGGTCTTTCATTTGAGTTGGTTGTTTCATAAAGTCATTATACGACAAAAGGCACTCGTTTTCAAGTGCCCCTGTGTCAGTTCGTCAAGTGTCCTTATGCTATTCTGCGTCTATTTGAAGTATCAATTCCTCTTGCTCTTTGATAAGCAACTACACCAGCAGCAGTTGATACATAACCAGTTTCACAACATTCCCATCTTTGAGATGAGACTATTTTTCCACCTTTTTTACCATTTTCTATTCTTTCTTGTTTGGGAATAGAAGAAATACCACTTTTTTTACCTGCTTGACTTAATTCTTCGGCAGTCATAGCAAATATTCCAACACCAAGTTCTTTTGCCCTCTGTGCTCCCTTTTTACCATCTTTAATTTTTTGTTCTTTGGTTCTTCCAAAAACACCAGTTCCATTTTCTTTATGATTTTTTCCTGATATTCTACCTCCTATACTTCCACCCTTCTTACCATCTTCACTCATTTTTTCTTTACTTCTACCAAATACTCCAAATTTATTTTCTTTGGATTTTAATCCAACTTTTTTTCCCGTTTCCCTTAAAACATCAAGAGAAATTACTCCACCACAACTTTCATTTAAGCACCATTTATCAGTATTGTAAAATGGTCTAATTAACCTTGTTTCAACTTCTTTTGCTTCCAACCAACCTTTATCTATGAAATCAAAAAGTTGGAGTATCTGCTTTTTAGGAGTATAAAAATCCCACATCCACTTATGAGTTATAGGAGAACCCATATAATACTCATTATACTTTCGTTCCTTATGAACACCATAATAGTAATATGGAACTTCCTCAAAGGTAATTTTATACAAGTATATTCTTGGACTTTGGTAAGTCATTTCTATTCTATTAAGACCGCAGTATTATTTATAATAGAAAAGGTGCCCATAAGAGCACCTAATCTGTCCGTAGAGAATTGCGGTCTTAACAGACATTTTTATTTAGTTAAACATCCAAAGGTTGTTGTCGGTCGGCACTCCAAGGTTTAGTAAAAACTAACCATTTTTCAATATTAGGAGACATTTCAGCAGAGTAATGAATACCATTTACATCAATCGCATCAAGATAATGAATACCTGTCTTGGGGCAGATTACTCTGGATACTTGTGTGAATTTTAGTTTGTTAGTCATTTTACCCCCAGAAGTTCTTTTTCTTCATCAGTCAAACGAGCAATCAGTTCTTGTCGTTTTTGTTCTTTGATTTCCTTTTGTCGTTTTTCTTCCAACATTTCATCAAGAACATCCATCATAGCATCAAAGTTATAATCTCCTTTGCTCCAGTTGCTCAAACCATTTTGTGTGATGATTACGGCAGCATTAAAGTCATCACCCCATCTTTCGGTAATTTTGATTACATAATCCTTATCTTTGTCTTCACGAACCACAACACTTAAATCAAGTTGATTTGCTTTGGTAAAGAGTTTGAGAAGTTCAGTTGCTTTGATAGTCATTTCAGTTCTCCATAAGAAAGTGTTTTGATTTCTTCTACATTCAAGGTTTTGACATAACCACGAGGATAGTCATTATCATAAGCATTAAAGACAAAAACAGGAATGTTTCGTTCTTTACAGATTTGTTTGAACTTGTCTTCATTCAGTTCAAACTTACCAACATACTCAACATTTGGATACATATCCCAAGATGCTACAAGTCCTCCTGTATAATAACCCCACTCAAACTCATCAAGTTCTTGAATGATGTTTTCTACATCTTGAATGTTCTCTGGATTAGTGTAGATGCGTCCGTATCCTTTGTAATTGAAGGCAGTCAT
>JACCDO010381975.1_pt1 | contig 24432 bp, 15 predicted proteins | sample 7446101 | NCBI WGS metagenome assembly JACCDO01 (sample SAMN15323440, study PRJNA562643) | freshwater metagenome | isolation source: river surface water | place: USA:Blue River Watershed | collected 2017-08-16
TGTTAATTATCAGCCCATTCCCGTTTAGTCGTTGAACCTTCTTCTAAAATAATATTTAGAAGCTTGGATGCGGATTGTCCCTATTCTATAACTTTTTACTATACCTCTAGCGGTTAACTTGAGCCACATTATATTTTTAATAATGTTTAGTATTATAGACTTTCAGGATGTCCCCGCAATTTGAGAATGTATTGCCATACTTTTGGTATGACATGCCCCTGTTTAAGGCTGGTGTGTTAACATTGTAATTGGTCCTCTAGCACGACTGTGAATCTTATCTGATGTCAAGTGCTTTAATCTTTGATAATAAGTAGGACCTATAAACATTGGAATTCTGAGTCTTTGACCTGTCATTCCATTATAACAATATTCATTACAATTTCTGTCGTAACCTAATTTTTCTAATTCATCTTTAATTGATTCAATATCAACTTGACTGAATGAAGTACCATCTGCTTCCATACCCTTAATTGCTGCTACTTTACCAAGTAAACATTCAATTAACTGCGCGATCGTCATGCGCGAAGGAATGGCTTGTGGATTAATAATTAAATCTGGACTAATACCCTCCTTAGTAAAAGGCATGTCAGATTTGTGTAAAGTTAGACCTATAGTTCCTTTCTGTCCATGGCGACTATTACCACACCATACAGCATAACCATTTCTTCTAACATATATAATTCCATCATCTGGAACTGTACAACAATAAACTTTATTTTTAATTGATTGTTTTAAATCATCATTTTCAAATGTTACCCATGAATCATGTCTATTTGTTCCATCAGGTTTAATATTTTTATTAACTAGTGGATTATTTTGTTTTGTAATTATAGTTAATCTGTAAGAATCTTTAGTTGATTTAATAACTTCTCCATAACTTGTGGTTGATTCATGTCCAGCTTCATATTTTATTATCTTATTACAAGACCATCCAGCATGTAAACATAATTTTTGGAAATCATCTGCTAATTGAGTTGATGATGTATCATATCTACAAGTTCCATTTTTCATAGTATGTCCATCACCTAGTAACATACCTTTAATTAAAGTTTGACATTGGTTCATATTTAAATTCCATACCCAATCAGGTAGAGATTTATTTACTGCACCAATACTTAATGGTTTAAAATATTCTACAAGTCGTTTGTCATTAATACACCAAGCATTTTTTTCATCATCATTTAATTTATCTTTATGTTTTCTAATGTTAAAATTCATCTGTTGACATACTTCTTCTAATGCATCTTTTACTCTTTGTTTATGAGTTGCAAATGATATACCCCAATCTCTAAGAGTACATCCTTCTGCAATCCAAATACCAAAAAATATTAACCATGGTTGAATATCAACTGCTAAATTAGGTAAATCATCAACACCATTAATTGTAAATTGATTAATCGGATTTTGAGGAACGTAATTATCCACGTTTTTTTTATAGGTTAATCTTTTGCCATAAATATCTTCGGCATTTTTAATTTTATAATTAGTTCCATTTCTATTACCAACATACATTCTATGATTAGGTGTAACAATTAATTCAACTTGATTAGATTTAATTTTATATAATTGTCCATCATAATTATAAGATTGAATTTGAATAGGATTTTTATATTGTAAAGTATTACCATTTAATAAACATGCTACTTTATCATTAGTAGTAATTTCACTTATTTTTTTCCATCCATTTACTGTTAAAATATCATGCTGTGAGTCAAAACAGCAAAATTTGTCGCCCGTCTTGGGAATTCTTTCGGATCTGGTTCTGATTTTAATCATTTCATAACCTTCAGAATCGTAAATACCAGTAAATACTTTATCGATAATAGCGGTTTCTTGTGATTTATAAATTTCTGAAGAGTCTTTGAAACACTTGTTGGAACCAGGTGCTGGTTGAATTGGAGTAACTTTACCAATAATTACATCACCATTTTCAACAGTTGTTTCTTCTGGAACATAACCTTTATCATTTAATTTGTCATAAACTGCATGTCTTGTTCCTGCTAACTTAGTTGTATCTGGTTTCATAAATATATCATCTTGTGATGTTGATTGATTCTTTTCAATCTTTGAACTATATTTCTTTAATGATATTGATCTGAAAAGACCACGATCAATTGATGTTTGGTTGAAAATGATAGAGTCATCTTGGTTATAACCTGTATAACATCCAATCATTACAACAGCATTTTCTCCACATGGTAAAATATCCGTATGGACGTATTTTGCTATTTTTGTATTTACTAACGGTTTTTGTGTGTGATAGAGAATATACGAAATATCAAGTCTATCACGATAATTGCTTGAGTATATACCCATTGCCTGACGACCTTGTGCGTACTGGAAAATGTTTCTTGGACCTTGGTTATGATTTGCGAAAGGAATATTTCCTGCAATAATACCAATGACCATTGATGGATGGAATTCACAATGTGTGTATCGTAAAACCATTGATGAATCATAACGATTTATTATTGGTTCGTTTTTATCAGGGAATACTCCTAACTCACGTTTCTTCATTTCTCCTACTTTTTCTTTATTTTCAGCAACAAGTGAATAATATTGTTCTTCCATATCCATATAATCAATTGCTTCAGGATATTTTGTCACTAATGCATCAAATTTGTTTAATCCCTTAAGTTTAGGATCAGTAAGTATTTCATTTATCATTGAATCAGTTAATACTACTTTGTTATCTCTTACATTAATAATTGGTCTGTAAAGTCTTCCTGATTCTGTATAAACTTTAATTTCTCCTCGAGTCATATCATGGATTATACCGTTGGTTCTTGTAATTACACCATTTTGTTTTAACATTCTTAATTCCTTGTATAATTCATTGGGTTTATCTGACATTCCAATCCATTCTCCATTCAAAAATACTTTAGTCATTGTAGCTAAATTAATTGCAGAATGATTGTTTAAATGAATAAAGTTTGGATTTTCTATCAGAGTATTGTATATTATATTGGCCTGACTGTGCGAACCTACTATAATTGAACCAAGTAAACTTAAGTGCTTTACAAGACCAATATTTGAGTGTTCTGGACTTTCTACCATGCATAAAAAGCCACATTGTGAAGGATGATAATGTCTTGGACCAGTTAATTTACTTGTCGAAGCATCTGCAGATGGTGCATCTACTCTACGTAAAAATGAAAGTGATTGTAAGAATGTAAGACGAGGATACATTTGTGCTACACCCTTCTTTTTACCCCAATTACCTGTCATCATTGCAGATTTAATACCTTGTTCAATATTAGTTGGTTTAATTTGGTTAATTATATTGAGAGGATTTTCATGATTGGAACCTGATCGTTTCTTGAAAAATTTATTGCAATCATTTAACATCTTCTTGTAATGTTGTTTGTAAAGTTCAAAGATTAAATCACCTGGCATATCAATACGTTTGTTAACAAATGAATCTCTGTCATCAGGTTCAGTTCTTCCTAAATAACAATTTAACAGTCTGTTAATCATTAAACCTAAATAATATGCTTTAGTTCTAAGTACATCATCATGATGTGCTGTATTAATATGGGGAAGGAATGCATTTCTTAAAAGTGCTTCTAAATGTTCTTTTTTCTCATCATTTTGAAGTTTTTTATCTTTGTCAGTGTATTTTTTAACTACTCTTAATTTATTTGCTAAACTATAATATGCATCTTCTTTTGTTAAAATAGGTTTCTTATTTTCTTTTTTTGATAAATCAATAGAAATTTTAAGTAAATTTAACATATCAATATCATTGTCATTATACATTATATATTTGATAATTTCCTTGTCAGTTTCAAGACCTAATGCTCTCATTAGAACAAATACAGATACTTCATTTAAAATAGGAACTTTAATTATAATATCATAATTTTTTTCAAGTCTTATTTCAATACCTTGTGTCATAATATTTGGATTTGCTGATTTAGAGTTTACCTTAACTAAATAATTACTAACTCCAGCATCTTTCTTAACAAAGACAAGAGGTTTATTTTCAACCATTCTTTCAATAGACAGAACTATTTTTTCAGAACCATTAACAATAAAATATCCTCCAGGATCATATTCACAATCTCTTTTGGTATAATCACGGTTGATTTCAAGAGAACAATATTGTGAACGGACCATACATGGAAGAATTGAAACTGTTTCACGCTCAACAGGAGTTCCAATAACTTTAGTGTTAATAATTTCTTTTTTATTTAAATCATAAATTTCCTGTAATTGCGTAATTTTTGCCATAATTTTTAATGAATAAGTAGAATTTCTGTCTCGCGCATCCATTGGATACATAAGCGAATCTCCATTATCATTTAGAGGTGGTCTCACAAATAAATTCTCAAATTTAAATCTATATCTGTAAATTAAATCACCTACTCGATTTTCATCAAACATATTATCATTTGTCTGTAAGTAATTTATTACTTGATTTATTAGATCATTGTAAGAATTATGTAAATGCTCGTATAAAATATATTTTTTACCGAATCTAGCATCCAATAACTCAAATATTTTATTGTTTGTTAGTTCCGAGTCCTCTGGCTCTATAGTCTGCATGCTAATATTATATATATTTAGCTAATATTTAAATTAAAATCAATTTTTTTATATATAATTATTTTTTTAATTATATATACTATAAAAAAATTATTTATCAATATATGATTATTTTAGCTTGATACACTTTCTACTATAGATGAGCCTTCGACATCTCTTGTAGAAGGTTCTACCGTAGAAGGATAATCACTATTTTCTGTACCTTCATGACTGAATACTTTATTCATTTTCTTTAATATTTCAATTAATTTTTCTGATTCTTCTTCTGGCTTAATATTCGTATTTTCTATTTTTAAATCTTCATTATTTTCTTGAACATTCGTCTCAGGACCATCATCCTTTACTTTTTCAACATTAACATATTCATCAGCAACTGAATCTTCTCCTGTCGATTTTTCATCAGATACTTTTTCTGCTGTGACTGATTCTTCATTTCTTACAATAGTTTCAGTTTCAGTTTCAGTTTCTTCAATAATAACTTTTTGATTTCCAGTAATAATTAAATCATTACTTGATGATGTAGTTTGATCAGATTGTAATTTTGTTGCTGTTTTAGATTTAGTTTCTCTATTAATTATGTAATCAGACATATGTGATGTATTTGATTTTTCATTAAGAACTGTTGTTTTTTCTTTTGAAAATTTAGGTCTTGATGACATTTCATCTAAAGCTCTTTTAATTCCAGAACCTAATTCCATACCTTTTCCAAGAACATCGCCAAACATGTGTTCATTAAATTTTGATTTAGTTTTTTTTGAAATATCATCATATGTTTTATTAACCGTTTCTGAAATAGAATTATGAACTGGTGTCAATACAACAAAGAAAATACTTACAAGAGAATAAATAATTTTCCATGTATATCTAACTGCTTTATTTTTATCATAAGCAGAAAATATTTCTAATGTTTCGCGATCAAATTTATCCAACCCATATACTAAACCTAATGCTATAGAACAAAATAAAGTTAATACAACTCGTAGTGTAATAGTATTATATAATAAAAATAATAAAAACAAATATATTAATGATAACCCAATTCTTGATTTAATTGTTTGTTTATTTTTATTATGTTTTGTCTTTATATTAACTTTTTCATTACAACTATCAAAACAAATTTTGTAAATATAAGAAAATAAACTTATACCTAAAAATAATTTAAAGTAATTATAGAGTAATAATAGATAATCAAACATATATATATATAATATAATAATATAATCTATTTGTTTAATCAATTTTATTATTAGAATTTTAATATTACACAATAAAAAACTTTCTTATATATATTATAAATAGACCAAATGAATCTAGAATCTATTTTTATTAAAAATAATTCATCCTCTGACGAAAATAAAAAAGAAATAAAGACCGAAGACTCTTTATTATCAAGTATTAATCAAAATTTTGATGTAGACAAGAAATTAAAAAATATTTCTAAAAGTAGTTCAGAACCATCAACTAATATTGAATTTGATAAATTTGTTAAAAATAAAAGTATTTCTAATGCTAAAATAGGAAAAAAAAAATCTTCATCAAACTCTTTTATTAACGAATGTATTAAATCAATTGATTCAAATTTTAAAAAATGTATTGATATTAATATTTCAACTAACTCTGATTCTTCTGATTGTTCTAATTCTTCTGATTCTTCTGATTGTTCTGATTGTACATCATCTTTTAGTCCAACTAAAACTTCATCTTCTACTAAACCACCTTGTCCAAAACCTTCGAGTTCTTCATCATCTTCAAAATCAAAATGTTCAAGTTCTAGTTCTTGTGAACCTTCTATTTTTATAATTATACTTGAGTTTTTAACTAAAATATTAATTGAAATATTTAAAGTGATATTAATAATATGTACATACCTTAAAGAATTTTTTATCTACTTACTTTATGAAATATTCAAATTACTTAAATTAATTTGGAAATTCATATTAAAATGCAGACAAAATTCTTCATGTCCTTCATGTTCATCTTGGTATTGTAGTAACTCATACTCAAATAATTCTAGCTCAACACACTCATCTAAGAGTAAATGTAAACCTTGTGAACCTATTTATTCTAGTTTAAGTAAAACAATTTTTACTATTCCTAGTCATAATAAAAAAAATTCAAATAAATCAAGTTCTGGTGATTCATCTATTTTATCTAACTTATACAAAAAATCAATTAAGAATCTTGGATTTAGTATTTGGACAAAATCAAGTTCTAAATCAAGTTCTAAATCAAGTTCTAAATCAAGTTCTAAATCAAGTTCTAAATCAAGTTCTAAATCAAGTTCTAAATCAAGTTCTAAATCAAGTTCTAAATCAAATTTTGTTAAACTTAAAAATAAATCAAGTTCTGTAAAACCAACAATTAAATCATCAAAATCTTATAAATCATCTAGATCATCAAAATGTTCAAATAAACTAAATTTACAAGAAGAATTATCTAGACTAAAATCTAAATTTGTTAATAAATCAACTAGTTCTAATTCTTCTAGTGTTCCTAGTAAGATAATATATAAACCAAAAAGTTTAATTAAATCAAGTACTTCATCAAGTACTTCATCAAGTACTTCATCAAGTTCTACTATATTTTTGAATAAAAATCAATATAATGAGTGGGTAAATAGAAAAAAGAGTTTAGGTATGATTAGACAAGAAAGATATGCAAAAAATATTGATGAATCTAAAATTTATATAAAAGATAATACAAAGAAAAATTCGAAGGTCGCATCCAAAAAAAATTCAAAAGTTAAATCAAAAAAAAATTCTAAAAAAGAAGCAGATACTATAACTTCTTCATTAGATTCAGCATGTAATCCTGTACTATTAAATGAAATATTTAGGATTACAAATCATTAAGTTAATTATATTTTTATATTTCACATATAATTCATTAATTAAATGTGTAGTTTTTAATATTATAAATGTGTTATAATATTATAATATAATTAATTAACGTATGTGAAAATAATATTATGGTAAATAAAAAAATAGGGTATTTATGTATGTGAAAATAAATCAAATTAAAAATAGATGATTTTAAATCATAATTTTAATAAAAAAAAAATAATATCTTTAAAATGAGAAATTAATATTTAAACAATATATTAAGAAGATATACATATGTGAAATTTTTTAAATAATTTCCCAACAAATTTTATTATTTTTATCTTGGTTTGTATTAAGTTCTTCAAGATAATTATTGATTGAACCGAAATGATTAGTATTCATAAAAGATTCATAGTTTTTAAATTTATTATTAGCAGAAAGTGGTGAAGGATGTGATGAAATAACAAATTTGTGTGATTCTTTATTTTTAATAATTTTTAATTTGTCATATGCATTTGAACCCCATAAAACAAAGATAATATTTTTGCATTTGGAACTAATAATTTGAATTAGTTCATCAGTAAATTCAAACCAAACTTTTTGATGTGAATTAGGTTTAGCTTGTTCAACTGATAAACTTGTATTAAGTAGTAAAACTCCTTGATAAGCCCAAAAATCTAAACATCCATGTGTTGGCATTTTATTTATATGTCCATATTTAAGTAAATTTTTATAAATATTATCTAGTGAAGGAGGAATAGGACATTCTTTTGGGACTGAAAATGCTAATCCTTGAGCTTGAGGATATTTTATTCCATCATTTCCAATATAAACTCCATGATAAGAATCTTGACCGATAATACAAACTTTTACTTCTGAAGGTAAACAATAATTTGTAAACGAGAATACATTTTGATAAATAGGAAATATGTTTTTATTAGTATTGATTACCTCATTGTAAGATTCTTCTGTTATTTCATATATATCTTTATCAATTAAATCAAATATCTCACTCCATCCTCGATTGATTATGGGTTTAAAACGTTTAATATCCATATTTTCCATAAATTATATTTATTTTGAAATTATATATAATAAATCTTATTTATAAATAAAATCAATTTTTAACTAGACAAAATTTTAAATTTGTTTTATAAAAATTGATTTTATTTAAAATTATAATGATATACTATATAAGAATTATGGAAAAATCCAAAAATAATAATTTTAGTAATGAAGATGAATATTATAGTGAAATGATAAATTCATTAAATTCGCAAGATAATAAATCTAATAAAACAAATAAAAAAATTGTATTTGAAAATTTAAATGTAGAATTAGAATCAGATTCAGATTCAGATACTGATATAGATTCAAACTCAAATGCAGATTTAGACTCTGATATGGGAGATGAATTAAAAGATAAAAAGGAATTTAATTATGATAAAGAATTTGGAGATTTAGATGAATTAGATCAGGTTGATGAGTTAGATGATGGTGATTATGATGATATTGAAGAAGAACCTGACAACATTTTATCAAATAAAGTAAATAAAAAAAATAAAAAAGAAGATGAATTTGATTTTGATTATGAAAATTTTGATTTTGACAATATCCATAAATACAATGATTTATTAGAAAATATTTTTGATATTGAAAAAAAAGATAAAAAAAATAAAAGAATTTTATTTTGTGAAAATTGTCAAGATGATGATATTGTGGAAGATACATCTCATGGTATAATTGTATGTAAAAAATGTGGTCAAGTAATATCAGCTCTTGTTGATTCTGGACCAGAATGGACTCAATATAATGATGATAACAAGAAAGATATGAATAGATGTTCACATCCGATATCTGCACTGCTTCCACAATCATCGACAGCAACAACAATTGTTGGTTCTTGTTCATCGCGGATTAAAACATTACATGGCTGGGGAGCTATGCCTTATAAAGAACGTAGTTTAAATTTAGTATTTAAAATTATACAAGAAAAGTGTCATGAAGGAAAAATAATGAAGTGTATAGAAGATGATGCTAAAATTATGTATAAAAATATATCTGACTGTAAACATATTTCTGGAAAAAATAAAGGAAAATCTATAATTATAAGAGGTAAAAACAGAAAAAGTGTTATTGCAGGATGTATATTATTTGCTTGTAGAAAGAAAAATAAAACAAGGTCTCCAAAAGAGATTGCAGAATTATTTGGATTAAAATATACTGAAATAACAAAAGGATGTAAAATATTTCAAAAATTAGCCAAGTTAAAGCAAATGGAATTTAAAGTTCAATTTACAAAACCAGAACATTTTATAACAAGATTTTGTGAAGAATTAAAAATAAAAGATGGATATGCAGAACAAGCAATCCAAATAGCAAATAATGTTCAAAAATTACAAATAGCATCTGTTCATACACCACTTAGCTTAGCAACTGGTTCTATATTTTTAATGATACATTTAAATGGATTAAATATTCAAAAAAAGACAATTGCTGAAAAATTTAATGTTAGTCAAGTTACTATAGCAAAGGCATTTAAGAAATTAGAACCATTTATCAATATATTAACAAATGATAGAATATGTGATAAATTAAGTGTAGAAATAAAAAAATATCAAGATGATATAGATGTATTAGATGTATTAAAACCCAAATTTATTCGTTTTGGTATAGATATTGAGAAAACAATGGGTAAACCTCTTAATAAAATTTACAACATATTATACGAAGAAAATAACTTATATAAATTAAATGATAAACTAATAACAGAACACAATATAGAAATTTATAATAAAGATAAGCAACTTGATAATGAATTTATAAGATTAAATTTAGAAATAGCAGATATTAAGTATGAAATATTTAAATCAAAATTAGATAATCTTATTGACAAAGTTTAAAAAATATAAGATAATAATATTTTTATATCTATTTATATAGTATATTTCAAATGAAAAATGCTATATGTATGTTAATTTTTGATAATGAATTGTATATTCCTGGAGCTTGTATCAGCGCCTTTACACATCGTAAATTTATTGAGAAAAATAAATTAGATATAAAGTTGATTGTAATGATTGATAAACAAATTTATAAATATAAAAAAGAAGTAGAAAAATACTTTGATGAAGTAATACTGATTGAAATGTATGAAGTTAAATTAAATCCAGAATATTATATAATTGAAAAATATTCAAAATGGATGAAATATTCAATAAACAAATGGCATGTATTAAAAATGGTTAAATATGAAAAAATTTTATTTATTGATATAGATATTCTTCCAATTAAAAAAAGCTTTTACGATATATTTAAAAATAATACACCTGGTTTTTTAATAAAAGGTTTTAATCAAAATAATTTACCAATAGGCAAAAGAAATTTTACAAATGATTTAAATTTTACAATGGATAGATGTTACTCTTTTTCAAAAAAATTATTTAGATCTATTGATGCAGGATTTGTATTAATTAAACCAGATGCCCGATTATATAATGAATATTTTGATTTTATAAAAAAATGTGCTAGAAATGAAGGATATATATCAATGAAAGATTCTGGAGTTGATGAAACATCATTACTTTTATTTTACATTTTTTATAAAAAGATTCCAGTATATTCTATATCATATGAGTATGCGGTAATACCATGGGAATCTCATAAGTATATAAAACAAGATATAAAAGGTATAAATTATCTTGCAATGTTAAAACCATGGACTATACTTCCAATGTTACAATGGGGAGAACAGAATATTTGGCATAAAATTGCAAAAAAAGCATTACAAAAAAATAGTATAATTACTGAAATTTATATAAAAAACTTAATATCAAATTTAAAAAAATTAATAGAAAACTATGAAGAAATTTCAAATAAAAAGAATAGTCCATATAATTTAAAAGGCATAAAAGAAAATATTTTATTATTTGACCAAATTAAAAAGATAATAGAAGATTTAGATTATGAAAAAAATATAGAAAATAATCCGGATATTAAAGAATTAATGGATATTTCAAAAGAAATTCATGGACATATGGATAAAAAATCGATGATTGAAATGAATGAATTAGAAAACATAATAGATTAAGAAAAAATATTGTAAAATAATTAAAGTAATTTACTTAAAAATTTTTTATTACTGTTAATATATTATGCAGATAGAAAATTTTAAAAATGAAATTGATGTATTTGTTGAAATAGTTAAAGGTTCTCAGATTAAATATGAATATGATAAAATAAGAAAAGCATTGGTATGTGATAGAATTTTGCACACTCCATTTACATATATCTTTAACTATGGTTTTATTCCAGATACATTAAGCCAAGATAATGATCCAATTGATGTAATAATTATAATGGAACATACATTAGTCCCAGGTTCTTTTATAAAATGTAAAATAATCGGATGTTTAGAAACATCTGATAATGAGGGTAATGATCCCAAGTTGATTATGTGTCCTGTATATAAAGTTGATCCAACATATTCAAATATAAATGAGCTTACTGATATTCCTGAACAAACATTAAATCAAATAAAATATTTCTTTGCACACTACAAAGATTTAGAAAATAAGCAAGTTGAAATACGTGATTTTGTATGTAAAGAAAAAGCGATTCAAATATATTTGGAATCAGTAAAAAATTATCAAGATAAAAATTAAAAAAATATATTTTTAAGAAAAATTTTTATATATATATTTATATTAAAATGACTTATTTAGAGAATAATTTATGCAAGTTTACTCCCTTATTTGATATAGATTACAATAAAAAATTAAATATATTTTCTGCATGTTTTTTTAAGTTACAAAATAAAGGTTATAAAGATTTTAGTAAATATTTAGATGGATTAAAAAATTTTAACAAACAAATCAAAGTTAGAAATTTACCTTTTAAAATTAGGTTATTTATTGATGAATCAATTTTAACAGATAACAATATATTTAATGAAATAAAAAAATTAGAAAATGTACAACCAGTTCTATATTCTTGTCCAAATTTTATAATAAAAGATAAATATCATATAGGATTATTCGGAACTTTGGTAAGATTTTTTCCTTTTTTTGATTTTCCAAATAATGATGCTAATGTAGTTATTTCAGCAGATATAGATTATACAAATATATCATCAATAATATCTGATATCAATTTATTAAAAAAACATAATATTTTGGATAAAATACATTTGATGAAGTCTGGTAACCTTACAAGAAGTTTAAGATATAAATTTGATTTTATTTATAAGGATAAATTAAATCCATATGTCTTTGCATTAAGTTTTGTATCAGTAAAAAGAATTGAAAACAATGTGTTAGTTGATTATCTTAAAACTGTTAATTCTGATAAAGAAAATAAAAATTATTCCTATCATTATATTTCTGAATTAGACACTGAAAGTGAAGAAATTAAAAATAAATATAGCGATGAATATGGTAGTTTTGTTTATGGAGTAGATGAGTATTTTTTAAATACTGTATTAACTCAATATGTTATAGATAAAAAATTATGTTATGTAGTGAGAACAAGTTGGGATATTGTTGGTTGTATGTATTATTTAATTACTGATTTAAATGTATTAACTGGTAAAGAAATTAATTTATTAAATTTAATATTTCAATATGTGTATAAGGAATTAGGAATAAAAATACCAAATTCTGGAATCATAGATAAATTTAAGAAATTAGATGAAATAATTTATTCATCTGATAAAAAAAATGAAGAGAAAAAATATGAAATTTACAGAGTATTTTACAAAATGTTTTTATATTTAAAAACAAATCCAAATTATAAATTTATTTATCCAAATGGTTTTTATAATTTATTTGTTGATAGTGAATACTTTGGTGTATATAATATAGATTTTTTTAGAATAATTAATTGTGATAAAAAGGATAGAGATATTATTATAGAAAAACATTCGTTTAAAAATAAAGATATCGATAAATTAAAAAATTTTTATTCAAAATATAAATAAAATATATATTAATTATAATTATGGAGTATTTGAAAAATAATATATGTAAATTCAAACCATTATTTGAATTTAATCCAAATAATAAAAAAAATATAATTTCACTTAGTTTTTTTAAATTATATGATGGAGGGTATAAAGATTTTAAAATATATGTTAATGGTTTTTTAGAATTACATAAAGATGTAATAGCTGAAAAAACATACAATTTTACAATAAGATTATTTATAGATAATTCCATTTATCTTGATAAAGAATTAATGAAATTAATAAGTAATTTAGAAAGAGTAGAAATAATTGTGTATTCATGTGATAATTATTTACAACCAAATGATTCTAATTATCATAAAGGAACATTTGGTATGTTTGTAAGATTCTTTCCATTATTTGATTTTGAAAATAATGATGCGGATATTGTGATGATTTCTGATATGGATGATAGTGGTATTTTTAATAAAAATATGGAAGTTTTAAAAAAAATAGATAAAAAACAATTAAAAGAATTATATTTGTTTAATATTTCAGTATTAGCTAAAAATATAAAACATAATTTTGATTTTTTATATAAAGATAGAATAACTGGTTATTTCATATCTCCAAAATTAATTGGATTAAAAAGAATAAACAACCAAATATTAATAGATTATATAAAAAATATAGATAAGTATTATAATAAAACAATAAATGTTTATGAATATAAATTAACATCCAAAACAGGAAGAAATAAATGGTTAAATGGAAAAGGAAAATTTGTATATGGAACAGATGAATATTTTTTAAATTCAGAACTGATGTATTATTTAATTAATAACAATTTACCATATGGGGTATATATAAAATTTGATATTTCTATGTTTATTTATTATTTTTTGGTAAATTATGGTTTTAAAAAAGATAAAATTAAATTAATAGAATATATTATAGAATATATATTAGACAGATTAAATATTGATTATAATAAAAAGAGTGATGTCAAAAAAAAATATGAATATCTGGATAAAATATTATATTCAGACGAAAATGAAAATTTAAAAGATGAATTATTTTACAATTTATATAAAACATTTTTGTATAATTATACAAATAGAAAATATGAATTTATATTTAATAAAAATTTATACAAGCTGATAAAATTATATGATTTATTTGGAGTATATAAATGTGAATTTATAATATATTATAATAAAGATTCAACATTTAGTGTAAATTTTTTTGAGAAAATTATGTTTGATCAAGATAAAATTGAAAAACTAAAAGATTTTTCAAAAAAATATGCAAAAATTTTTACTAATTAAATATAAAAAATTAATTTAAGTCTAATAAATAGTTATTAAACCTATTATATTTTTATAAAAAATTTTATTTTTTAATTAAAAATATTTTATCTTCCCATCCAATTAAAGCTTTTTCAGCTACTTCTAAAACATGGTCAACAAAAATGCATTTGATATCTGTTGTAAATATTTCAGGAAGTTCTTTTTGTGTTTTTTCAAGGTCTTCTTTATTTTCATTTGGTAAAAATATAGTTTTAACTCCTGCTTTAATTGCACCTTGTGTTTTATATTTGACACCACCAATTTTAGTGACATTACCATAAAGATCAATTTCTCCAGTAAGTGCGATAGTTCTATCTATAGGTAAATCTAACATAACAGATAAAAATGCAAGAGTAAATGCTACACCTGCACTTGGACCATCTTTAGGAGTAGCAGCCTCTGGAGTATGTATATGAATACCACAAGGATAGTTTTTAAAAAAGATTTCCTTACCTTCATTTGTAAGTAAATTGATAGCTGTTGTAAAAGAATATAGAATTGATTCTTTCATAATTTTCTTTTGATTACCAGTAAGTTTAAGTAAGAATTTAGAATTTTTACCTAAATGATTAGCAGTAAGTTGAATAGGAACAATACCACCACTACATAAACTAGTAGCATAAAGTCCATTGATAACTCCTATCATATTTTTAGAATGAATAGATTTAAATGATACTTTAGTTTCACCTAAGAATTCACTAGCAATTTTATTTGTAATTTCTAAAGGTTTAGATAGTGAATACTCGGCATCATTTTCAAAAAGTCCTCTTTGATAAATTTTATCAATATTAAGTTTCAGAAGAATATTTTCTAAAGATCTTTTAAGTGAACGAACACCAGGTTCAAAAGTATATTCTTCAATAATAGTTGATAAAACTTCTGGAGAAAAAATAATAGATCCATAATCAAATCCAATTTCTTTACATAATTGTTTTAATAAATAATCATTTGAAATAGTTATTTTTTCTTTAATACTGTAGGAACTTACATCAAGTACTTCCATTCTGTCAAGTAAGATTTTATCAATTTTAGAAACATCATTAAAACTGAACATAAATATTACTTTATTAAGAGGAAATGTAATTTCTTGAAAAAATCTATCTTGAAAAGATCCATTTGTCATTGGATCAGTTAAATGAATCAATATACTCATAAGTTCATTTACTTGACCATTTTTAGCTACACATTTATCTAGTTCATCAAAATACATAATACAACGGGCAGAACCAGCGTCTACCATTTTTTTAACAATAAGACCAGGTTGTGCACCAGAATATGTATATCCATGACCATGTAGAAGTTCACCATCATTTTGACCTCCTAATGTAATTTGAACAAAAGGTATATCTAAACAATCAGCAAGTACTTGTGCAAATTTAGTTTTACCTACACCAGGAGGACCAGAAAGTGCGATTGGTGATATATGAGAACCTTGAACAGAAATTAATTTTGCCAACACTTGTAAAGTTTTATTTTTAGCTAGTTTATGACCGAATATTTGGTTGTCTAATTTATTTTCTACATTTTCTAAAAATTCTTTTGATTTCTTTTTATCAGTTGAAACAAGTTTAAATACATTATCATCAGATTCAGATGGCCAAGGGAATTGAATTAATATATTAACATACATTTTAATTTTATAAGTTTCATTATTTGCATTTTTAAGTTCATCAAGTTTTTCTAAACATATTTTTTTAATATGATCAGGCATATTTTTTGAAAGTATTACTTGTTTTTTTAAATCAATGTCTGACGATGTAATTCCTTTTAATTTATCAAGTTCGCTTTTAATGTTGAAAGTTGATTTTTTAAGTTTAAGTTGAGCGATATGATTTAATTGATTATATATTATATTTGAAATAAATTCATTTGATGTAGTAGTTTTTTTATCTTTTAATAAGTTAAACAATAAACTTGCAACTGAACAATTTTCTTGATTACCTAGTAATAGAAGTCTAATTGTATTATACATAGTATAGAGATTATCAGAAGCATCTTTAGTAAAAACTTTAATAAGTTTTACAAATTGTATTTTTGTAAGTTCATTAAATTTTACAAAATCATCATAAAGTTTATTAATAAATTGTGTATCATCATTAATAATAATTTCAGAAACAACAAGGTTTTTTAAATAAACATCAGCAAATTGTTTATCTACTCTAGATAATTTACTTAAGCAATCTTTTGACAATTCTATTTTTTCAGGATTATCGTAATAATCATAATTTTCAAGTTTTTCAATTAAAGAAATAATTTTTCTAAAAGAATTTTTTTTATCAAAAAGCCATGGATTAGTTATTTGTGATGTTCTGGAATATATATTCAAAGGATCTGGTTTAATAAAACCTTTAATATTAAATAATTTATTACCAATTATAAAAGTAATTTTGCATGTATTATTAAATAAAACTATATTTGACAATTCTATTTTAGAAATACAAAATTTAACATTTTCAATAGATTCAGTAATTTCGTAATCAATAGGTTTAAATATATTATCCAATAGGTTTTTTTGACCAATATCAAGACTATTAAAAGTATAATTTTTTAATCCAATTACCAAATAAAGTATATCATCTATTGAAGAAAATCCAACCATTTTTGATAAAATAATTATTTGGTTTTTTAATTCTTCAAAAGGATTATATTTAGTATATTCTTTGAGATTATCATATATTCCTAAAATATTATTAATTTCAAATATGTTGTTTTTATCATCAACTAACATATTTTTCATATCATCAATCATTTCTAATGCAAATTTATGTTCATCATCTATATTATTAATATTAATATCACTTTTATTTTTTTTAATAGAATTACTTGATTCATAAATAATTCTGTCTATATTTTCAGAATAATTATCACTAGAATCAATATCTGAACCTGATGTGAATTTTTTTTTTTCAAATGAAATATTTTCATCTGATTTATTTTCATCTGATTTATTTTCATCTGATTTATTTTCATCTGATTTATTATCTCCAGATTTATTTTCTTCAGTTTTAATATCAGTAATTTGAGAATACATTGATTCATTTGATAATTGACCATTATCATCCTCACAAGATAATATTGAATTTATAGATGAATTATGAAGATCATTTAATTTTTTAACCAATTCATTAAGATTTTTCATTGCTTGATGTTTTGAGAAAAGTAATATATATTCATTTTCAATAATGGTATTTTGTAGGTTACATAAAATATTACTTAATATTCTATACTCTTTTCTAATTATATTACATCTCAAAATTTCGGGATTTAGATTGATATTTTTTTGTAAGCTCATTTATCTATATATTAATAAATAAAAAAAAAATATTTTTTTATTCGCTTAAATTAAAAAAAAAATCAGAATTCTAACTCAGAAAAAATATTTTTTCTATTTTACAGGCAGTGTTTTAAAAATATATGAAAACAATTTAAAAGTTTAAAAAGTATATAGGAATATACAATGAGTACTAAGAATTCAAAGACCAAAACTGCTACTAAAGCCGAGACCCAAAAGCAAACTGCTGGCGCAGAAAAGGTTGAAGCTGTTCCTACTGCCAACACAATTGTTGAAAAGAAAATGGAAGACAAGGTAGTTGCTATTGAAAAGAAGGCTGATAAAAAGACTGATAAGAAAGGTGGTGCTAAAGAAGCTGCTGTTGTTCCTGTTGCTACCCCTGTTAAAGTAGAAGCCAAGTCTGAAGTCAAGACCGAAAAGAAGACTAAAGGTGGTGCTAAGGAAGCTGTTGCTACTCCTGTTGCTGCTCCTGCTAAAGTAGAAGCCAAGACTGAAAAGAAGGTAAAAGGTGGTGCTAAGGAAGCTGTTGCTACTCCTGTTGCTGCTCCTGTCAAAGTAGAAGCTAAGACTGAAAAGAAAGCTGAAGCCAAGACTGAAAAGAAAGCAAAAGGTGGTGCTAAGAAGGAAGCTAAGGTAGAAGCTAAAAAGGAAGAAGTCAAAGCAGCTGCTGATGATGATGAAGAAGGAGAAGTTACTGGAACCAAACTTCGTTACTTCAAACTTATCTATAATGAAAAAGACCAAGGACGTTACTGTGGTAAGAAACCTAAACAAGCTGCCAATAAAGCATTCAGTTCAATTATTAAGGAACTTAAGAAGACTGGTCAACAAAATGGTGGTGTCAATGTAGACATTAACTTCTCAATTCGTGAATGCACCCGCAATAGTAAACACAAGGAATACAAATACATTGGTAAACGCCAAGTTCTTACCAACCCTGTTAAAGTTGTAATTGAAAACAAGGATAGTGAAGGAAAGAAGATTGGAACCAAAGAAATTGAATACAAATTCCATAATAAACTCCAAAAAGCTCCTAAAGCTTAAATATAATTAATTTTGATTTAAATTTTTTAATTCAAGTGAAATTTTAATTTATTTGATTAATTAGTTAATTAAATAAAGTAATTTTAATTTTTTTATAGTATAGTTATATATTAAATAATAATGTTAAATACTAGTGGTTTCAAAAAAAATAATGATGGATATTCACAAAATTCATATTCAAGAAACAATTATAATGATGAAAAAGATAGTTACAGAGATAGTTACCGTGAAAGTAATAGGGATAATTATCGAGATGTAAATAAAGAAGGTGGAAAAGATGAAAGAAGAGATCATAATGAAAATAGAAGTGAAAGGAGTGAAAATCAAAGTATTGAAAGAGATAATCGAGATTCTAGAAATAATAGACATAATGATAGAGATGATAGAAAAAATAAATATGATGAAAATGAAGGAGATGATAAAAGAAATAGAGAAGAATCCGAAAAAATGGATAGAAATATTTTTAAGGGGAATATATCTGGAAACACTGGTTTTCAAAATGGTTCTAGTATGATAAACTTAATAAGAAATAAATCAGATACATCAGATAAGTATAAATCATCTTTTTTAAATTCAAATAAATTTAAAAATATTACTTTAGAAACAGTTCAAAATAATAACATTCAATCAAATATACAACCTACTCAAAATAAAAATATTTTTCAACAAGGTGGTAATTTATTAAATACTGTTGACAAAGACAGAATAGAATGGAATGAAGACCAAAATCAGTATATTTTATATGAAAATAATATTCCAGATTGTGTATTTTCACACGATGATATTATTTATTATGTATTAAACCCAGAAACTGGAAAGAATTGTATCAAAAAGTATATTGTTATTATTTCAAATAATCCTGTAATTGGAGTTTATGAATTTAATTTTATTAACTCCATTTTTACTAACAATCTTGAATATATGGTAAAACTTCAAAATTATATCTATAATTTGATAAATAGCTTTAATAATGTAGAAAAAGTGGAAGATGAAACATATCAAGAAATTTTAATTCTATTTTATTATCAGATGATTATTTGGATGTACAAAAATATGTCAACATATGAAGGTAAAAATGACAATAATAAAATTGCAAAATTATATTCTTGTTTTTCTTTTAGATTTAGTAGTTTAGTTCTTAAAAATGTACTTACAATTCAAAATTCTTGTTTTGAAAATAGTAGTTTACTCGATAAATTATCAAAAATCAAAGATGATATATATTCGCAATTAATTTTTATTAATGAATATATATTAGAACAAGAAAATTATTTATCTGACAATAATTCTGCAACATCAAAAAGTGATACAATTTCATATAATAAAAAATATAATTTAAAATCAGGAAGTAGTACTGGTGGATCAACTTCTGATTCACAAGCATCTTCTGAAGAATCTGATTCTTGTGAATCAGAAAAGTCAAATGCATCAAGTAAATCAATAGATTCAACAGATTCTACTGCAACTAATTCATCCAAAAATTCTGATTCAGTTGCATCAAGAATTAAATTATCTTCTACTGAAGAATCTGGTTCATCAAAATCATCTCTAACATCAAATAATGAATCAATAAATACAGGAATAAATTCATCGTCAGTTCTTTACAAAAGCAGAAGAAGCAGAACTACAACTGATAACAGTGATTCAAATAATTATATAGTAAGTAAAAATATGAAAAATGGTAAAGGGTTACCAATAAGTAATATTAATGAACTATTTACAGAACAAGCAGAATTAGATTCAAATGATAGTGAAAATGCTTATAAAGAAATAGAATTTGGTGATACATTAAATGATACTGTCACCAGTTATAAAATTAAAAAGAAAAAATTTCCTTTAGTTCCAGATATTGAAACTTCTCAGATAAAATCAACTACTGCAACTGGTACGACTGCAACTGGTACGACTGCAACTAGAACAGGTACAACAAGTTCAGTAGGTGGTTCTACAAGTAGAACAGGTGCATCATATAATATAAATAGTGCAGTAGAAAATAGTAAAGTTTATAAATTAAAAATATAATTAATATATATATAGAATAATGAACGAATATTTTCTCTCAGAGTCAAAAATTATTTCAAAAGAAATAAAAGATTTATTACAGATGATTGATAATTTAGAAGTAGATATTATAGAAAAAAATAAAAAAAATGATGACAAAATTACAATGTATAAATTGATGATGGAAAATTTGATTTTAGAATATCATGAAACATGTAAAAAAATTTACGATAAAAAATAAGAATTTTAATTTTTTTCATATCTTAAATATATGAGTAATATATTTGAAATAATACCAAATTTGTATATAAGTACAGTGATTCCTTCGAGTATAGATGGTAATATAATAAGTATTAATAATAATTTAGAAAGCATAAATGAAAATAAAATTTTAAATATAAATATAGATCCAAATCAATTATTAATATTAAGTAATCAAGATACTGATTTAAATTTAAATTTTGATTTAATAAATAGTTTTATAATAAAATCTTATCAAGAAGAAAAAAATATAATAATAATAAGTGATAACTTAATAGTTGGAGTTCTTATTTGTATAAATTTTATTAGTAAATATTTAAAATTAGATATTTTAGAGGCAATATATTATATTTGTAAAAAAATTAATTTAAATCATAAAATGTTACCTTCTGGATTAATTTATAAATTATTTATAAATAAAAGAACAAAATAAATTTTAAACTGAAATTGTATGATTATTATTAAAAAATATCAACATCATCCATTTTATCAATAAGTGTTGTCATATCATTAATTTTATTATTATCAATTTTAATGTAACCAGAGTTCATTTTATAAATAATAGTTTCAAATTCAAGTATAGTATCTAATCTTGTTTCAAAAACTTCTTTTTCTATAATAAAATCATTAATTTTTTCTTGATTTAATTGAATTGATTCATTTGTTTCTTGTAAAGATTCAAGATTACTTTCTAAAAATTCTATTTTTTGTAGATATTTTTCTTCTTTATCTTTAATTTTTGTTAATAATTTGTTTACATAATTATATTTTTCATTAAAATCATTATATATATCTTTAAATTCACAGTCTAAATTATACAATTTAGAAACAAAATCCTGAACTATATTATCAGTTAAATTTTTTTCGACAAAGAATTTTAATAAATGATCATTCGCAAATTGTGATATATTATCAACATCTTTTTTAAGTAATTCAATAATAACATTAAAATCTTCAATATTTTGAGTATTTGATTCAATATGAGAAACAATATTGATTTGTTTTTTTATGTCATCATATTCATCAATAATTTGTCTAAAATATTTGAGTTGTTCAAGATATTTTTTACTATTGTTTTCATCATCATATATTTCAATACCTTTTTCATCTTTATCTTGAGCAGACTCTAATTCAATAACAGGAGCATTTTGTTGTATTAAATATATACTATAGTTTAGTTTATAATCATGTAATAATTCTTTGTATTTTTCAATATCAATAGATTCATATGTGTTTGAATTTAACCATTCAAGAATTTCCTTAACATTTTGAATAATTGATTGTTTTGTTTCTTGAGGTATCTGAAGTGTTTCAGAATTAACATTTTCAATAATTTTCTTTGAAGAATCAATTAAAGAGATATAAGATTCTTTTTTCATTTTATCAACTCTATCAATTTGATCCATTTGTTTAGCAGATTGGATTATTTCATCAATTTGTTCCTGAGAAAGATTTTGTTTATTTCCAGAAACCTGAATAGATTTTTTATTAAGAGGATTATCTAAATCTTCAGCTTTAATTTTTATAATACCATCTGTATCAATTTCAAAAGTAATTTGTATTTCAGGAATACCTCTTTTTTGTTTTTCAATACCAGATAAGGTAAAGTTTCCAATTAGAAAATTGTCTTTGGTAAATTTTCTCTCTCCTTCATAAATTTTAATATCAATTGAATCAACAAAATCAGTATCAGTAGTATATTTTTTTATTTTTTTAATTGGAATAATAGAACCTCTAGAAATAAGAGTATCCATAATTCCTCCAGAAGTTTCAAGACCAATAGAAAGTGGTGTTCTATCGATTAAAAGTAATTTATCTTGTATAGATTCACGGTTTAAAATCATATATCCATGAATAGAAGCACCAATAGAAACAACTGTATCAGGATCAATAGAACAATTTACATCTTTGTTAAAGAATCTTTCGACACTATATCGAACTTGTGGAACCCTAGTCATACCCCCGACCATAATAATTTCATCAATATCTGTTTTTTCAATTTCAGAATTTTCAATAACATCATTAATAGGTTTGATAATTAATCTCATTAAATCTTGAGTTATCGTTGTGAATTCTTCTCTACTTAAATTAACTAAAAGATTTAAATCCTGATAAAAATTATCTATTTTAATTCTTGTATGCGAGTTATCTGATAAAGCAATTTTAGCTTGTTCTGATAAATATTTTAATTTTTGTAAAGATGATTCTTGAACAAGATCAATAAATTCATTGTGGTTTAAATTATTTGAATTTATGAATTGATTAATACAAAATTCCATAATTTTTCTATCAAAATCTGAGCCACCCAAATTATTATTACCACAAGAACCGAGAACTTCATAAACTCCTTCATTAATATTAAGTAAACTTACATCTAGAGTTCCTCCTCCAAAATCAAATACAACGATGTTAATTCCTGATGAGGAAATATTTTTTCCAAGACCATAGCAAATTGCTGCAGCAGTTGGTTCATTTATCATACGTATAATATTCAAACCAGCATTTTGTGCTGAATTTTTAATTATTTCTCTTTGTATTTTGTTAAAATAAGCAGGAACAGAAATAACAGCATTAGATAAAATAATTTCTTTATTAAATTTATTAGATATAAATGATTCGGCTCTTGATTTAAAACTCATAAAAATATGAATTGCAATTTCTTCTGGAAAATAGTGTTTACTAGAATTATTATCATAAATTAGTATATTATCATTAGAATCTGAACGTATATCATATGCGATCATATTAATTTGTTCTTGAGTTAGTTCAGAATATTTTTTACCAAGTAATTTTTTTATTTCATAAACAAGAAAAGTATTTTTTTTTAAATTGTTATCTGAACTAGTTTTTTCAAAAATATCTTTACGAATATAAGCTTCTTTTCCAATAATTTTTTTATCTTGATTAATTTCTATAACAGTAGGAATTGTATCAGAACCGTCAAAATCAGTAATTAATATAGATTTATTTTTATACCAAACACTTATACAAGAATTGGTTGTTCCAAAATCAATTCCCATACAAAGATTATTTAATTCATCATCATTTGTAAAAACTTGCATATTGATTGAATTATTAAAATATATGTAAATATATTTTAAAAAGTTAAAACGACAGAAGAGAAGTAGAGTTTTAAATATTATATATCTATTAAATTATATAATAATGGCTGAA
>JACCDO010477632.1_pt1 | contig 24423 bp, 20 predicted proteins | sample 7446101 | NCBI WGS metagenome assembly JACCDO01 (sample SAMN15323440, study PRJNA562643) | freshwater metagenome | isolation source: river surface water | place: USA:Blue River Watershed | collected 2017-08-16
CCACGATCGGCTAACCAATGCGTGGCTTCGGCCGTCAATCCCCAGTTACTCCACACCACCTCGGGTTTCGGGAAATACTTCTTATGCAGGCCACTGCACATCAGCACGATATGACCGTTCACCTTCACGCCTGCCTTTTTCTCAGCTTCTTCCAGTTCTTTCACATCCACGTCGCCCAGATCCGGGATATGGCGAAGATCCAGGCATACGGCCTTGCCCATAAACATATCCAGGGGCATTTTGTCGACCGACAGGCCGGTAGGGCTCACGTGATAGAACGAGTCCACGTGGGTGCTGATGTGATCCAGCGTTGAAATAAATGTCGTGGCAAAGGTCATGCGATCCCCCGGCACACCGAGCTCCAAGGCCGCAGACTTCTCATGGGTCCAGTGGGGGGTAACGATCGGGCGCTGAAACAGCTTGTGCGCCGGCATGTTGTCCGACAATGTGAGCGTAAGGTCAACCATTTTCGACATTTGATTTCTCCTATCGATTATTAACGTACTGCGTTACGACGCCTTTTTCCCCAGATACGCCTCCATCACCCGTGGGTCATGGGCGAGCGCTTGGGATTCTCCTGAAACCGTGACTTCCCCGTGTTCCATCACATAGGCACGATGCGTGACCGCCAGTGCTTCCGTGGCCAGTTGCTCCACCAACAAAATTGACAATCCTTGTCGGTTCAACCGCGTGAGAATGGGAAACAGAAACTGCAACACCTTGGGCGCAAGGCCCAGGGAGACTTCATCGATCATGAGCAGTTTGGGCTTGGCCACTAGACCCCGTGCAATGGCCAACATCTGCTGCTCGCCGCCGGAAAGCGATCCGGCCAGCTGCAAACGCCGCTCTTTTAAACGAGGAAAGATCTCGAACATCTCTTCCATGTGATCGGCGACTTCCGCTTTACTTCGCAGGTATCCACCTAAAAGCAGGTTGTCTTCCACCGACTGATCGGCAAACACATGACGGCCTTCGGGAACCAGCACCACCCCGCGCTTGACCATCTCAAAACTTTCCTGTGCCCGAATGGGAGCGCCCTCGATCCGAATCTCTCCGGAGGCCGGCCGAACCACTCCGGCAATCGCCTTTAAGGTCGAGCTTTTCCCCGCGCCATTAGAACCGATGATGGAGACAAACTCTCCAGCGTTGACCGTCAGGGAAACGCCTCGCGTGGCCTCGACCCGACCGTACACCACCGACAGGTCACGTACCTCTAACAATGGGATCGCGGACATTACGCGCCCTCCTGTGTTGCATTGCTGGACGCTTCTAAAAGTGCTTCACCACCAAAGTACGCCTCAATCACTTTCGGATTTTCCTGAATTTCCGCCGGACTGCCGGTGGCAATCACGACACCGTAGTCCAACACCGTCACTCGGTCAGACACGGCCATGATCATCTCGACGTGGTGTTCCACCAGAATCACGGTGATGTGCTGTTCGGCCAAGGTGCGGATCAGGCTCTTTAAATCCTCGATCTCGGCGTGGGTGAGTCCCGCGGCAGGTTCATCCAGCAACAACAGGCGCGGCGACAAGGCCAAGGCCCGTGCAATCTCAAGCCGACGCTGATGGCCAAACGGAAGATTGCGGGCCTGCTCATCGGCGTAATCGGCCAAACCCACGTAGCGCAACAGGGCCTCGGCCATGGCCTTAAAGTGACGTTCTTCCCGATCAAACGCGGGAAGCCGTAATACCGTGGCCATCAGACCGCTCTTATAGTGGGTATGGAACCCGACCAGCACGTTTTCCAGAACGGTCATCTGACCGAACAGTTCTGTATTTTGAAACGTGCGGGCCAGCCCCATCTGGGCAAGCGTATGCATCGGCAGACCGGCCGTGGGTTGCCCAAGAAACTCAATGCTACCTTCCGTTGGGCGATACAGCCCCGAAATGCAGTTCAAAAAGGTGGATTTGCCAGCACCATTCGGTCCAATCACCGCATGGACAGAACCCGAGCGAACCTCTTCGGAGATCTTGTTATTGGCCACCAGACCGCCAAAGGCCACCGTGACATTTTTCACGGCCAGACTGACCGCGTTGGGGGAATTGCGCAGGGCCAATAGCGACTGCACGGAAGGTTCGGGCGCAGGCCAGTCCTGGGATTTGCGCGACCGCTTTGGCCGCATGCGATTGCGCCAGTACACCACCGTGCCCACAATACCCATGGGCATCGCAAAGATCACGAATGCCAACAGCGCGCCGTAGGCAAAGTGTTGCCACACGCCAAAGGCCTGGAAGGCCTCTGGCACATAGGTCAGGATGCCGGCCCCGATGAGCGGCCCCAGCACCGTGCCCGACCCACCCAGAATCACCATCAACAGATAACGCAGGGAATCCAGGAATCGAAAGGTGTCGGGATTCACGTAATTGTTGAGATACGCATAGAGTGTCCCGGCCACACCGGCGTAGACCGCGGCCACCGCAAAGGCCAAAGTGCGTGCCGATATGGGGTTAATGCCCAGCGATCGGATCGCGGTTTCACTCTGCGTGGCGGCGCGCATCGCACGGCCAAACCGTGAGTGCATCAGGTTGTAATGCACGATGAACGCCACCAGAAAAATGGCGCCGATCAGGTAGTAAAAACGCGTGTCGTCGAGTTCCAGACCCAAGAGATTGATCTTGGGAATATTGCTGATGCCGGTGGTGCCGCCGGTCAGGGATGACCATTCAATGGCCACGTTTTCCACCACAATGCCAAATGCAATCGTGATCACCGCCAGGTACACACCCTTGACCCGTACGGTGGGATAGGCCAGCAGGACACCGAACACGGCCGACAGTCCCATGGACGCGACGAGCGCCGGAACAAATCCGAACCCCAACTTAGTCGTCAGAATCGCAGTGGTGTAGGCGCCAATGGCCAAGAGACCCGCCTGCCCGAGGCTCACCAGACCGGCCAGACCCACCACCAGGTTTAATCCCAGTGCAATCAAGGCGTAGATCAAGAGCAACATCCACACCCGAAGAAGATAGGCGTTTCCCAACACCCATGGCAGGGCCACGATGCTCAGTGCGAGCGCGCCCACAATCCACGGAAAAGGACCTTTGAGTGCCGAACGGTTCATACCTTCACCGTTTCTTTCTTGCCAAAAATGCCCTGCGGAAAGGCAAAGAGCAAGAGAATGATCACGGCAAATCCGATGGCCTCACGGGCCGCAGTGCTGATGTAGCCCTCGACAAATTTTTCCAATACGCCATACACCAGACCCATCACCACCACACCTCGGGCCTGTGTAATGCCGGCAATGATGGCCACGGCAAATCCTTTTAAGCCCAAGAGCAGCCCCATCGTGGACGAGGCCTGGGCAATGGGTGCAATCAGAATGCCGGCCGCACCCCCTAGCGCGGCCGCAATGCCAAACGAAATCGCGGTCATCCGCTTCACATTAATGCCCATCAAACCAGCGGCCATCGGGTTAAAGGCAACTGCGCGAATGGCACGCCCCACCATGGTGTGGCGATAGAAGTATTCCAACCCAAACAAAAAGCCGATCGCAAACAGCGGAATCAGGAGTTCCTGCGGGTAGATTCCCGCCCCCATGATGGTGATGGGCTTTTCAATCAGCGGCGTGGGCAGCGGCTTGGCAAACGATCCAAAACTAATGGTGACGTAGCTCTCCAGCATGATCCCAATGCCAATCGTGGAGAGCATCCAACCGATACCAGTGGCCTCTTTTGCAAATGGGCGCACGGCATAGCGCTCCACCAAGACACCATAAATCACACAGGCGATGATCACCACCGGAATGGACAGGGAGAGGGGATAGCCCATGCCCACAAACACCACGGCGAGCACCGCTCCGAGCATCACCACATCGCCATGGGCGAAGTTCGCGGCCTTACTGGCCGACCACATGATGCTAAAACCCAGGCCAATTAAGGAATAAATGGCCCCGATGGCCAGCCCACTCAGGAGGTACTGAACCGCTGCACTCATTACGCTTTTAAACTCCCCAACAACGTTATCGTTACAAGATCGTTCTCCCCTGGAATGCCCAGGAGAGAACGGTTCACACTGAACGGTGAATTACTTGTAAGGCGTTTCCGCGAGCGGCAGCAACTTTCCGTCGTGCCAGGCGGTTAGCTTGTAGTAACGCGGAAGAATTCCATCATGACGCTCTTGCGTCTTTTCAAAGGCCGGGTCGTACTTGGCCACTAAGCCGTCATGACGGACCTGATACATGGCATCCCGCACCTTGGCACGATCAAAACTGCCCGCTTTTTCAATCGCCTGGGCAATGATGTAGACCGCGTCATAGGAGTTCGCCACGGCGCTGCCCATACGAATCTCTTGGGGATTCTTCAGGCCATATTTGGCTTGAATCTTCTTCCAGAGGACTTCGGCGCGCGGCTCAAGCTTACCCATCCAGGTATAGGTCTGGAACACGATCACGCCATTGGCCAATTTGCCGGCAATCTCACCCAGGTTTCCAGCCAGACCCCAGGCGGCGATCATATTGCTCGGTCTCCAGCCCACCTTGTCCATGCCGCGCAGCAACTGATTGCCCTCGCGATCCAGCGCCCAGAAAATCACCGTGTCCACACCGGCATCCCGTGTGCGAATGATCTGGGGAGTCATATCCACATCGTTCCAGTTGAAGGTTTCCTTGGCCGCTAAGGTCAGGCCCTTGGCTTTCAAGGCTGCTTCCACATCGGGCACACCGCCGTTACCCCAGCCGGTGTTTTCGTACAGCAGGGCGATTTTCTTGTTCTTGGAGCGGGCGACGGCCTGCTCTACCAGGAACTGGGCGACCCACTTGTCCTTGGCCGACACACGGAACATCCATTTGTTCTGACCATTCTCATGCTCGATGATCGCGGTACCGCCAGCCGTGGTGCCCATATACGGAATGCCCACCTGTGCAATTGGATCGCGCATCGCCAGCTGCACGCCACTGTGATAGCCCCCGAGCATCGCAATGCAGTTATCGGCCAGGGCAATACGGCGAACGTTATCCACCCCTTTGGGCGGCTGGCCACCGTCGTCATACAGCTTGAACTGAAGCTTTTGACCCAATACACCGCCTTTGGCATTGATTTCTTCAATGGCGATTTCAGCCCCCATGCGGATCGACTCACCGCCGAACGCCGCCGCGCCCGTGAGGGGGCCACTGGCGCCAATACATGGGTTGATCTTCTGGGCGTGGGCCGATGCGGTAAAAAAGGCTCCCGCCAGTACCAGTGCCGACGTGGTGGCCCACGCGCTGAATCGGGTTTTTCGTGATGATGAAGTCACATGCATTGTTGATCTCCCTGCTCGTGATCGGATTGAAGGTGTACAGCGACGAATCGAATCTACTCTGAGAGTTGTCCACGCGAAACGTGGGAAACCACGATTCGCCGGAAAAAAAATTCCATAATGTGGACGTTTTTGGAGCTCCTGAAGCACTGGTGCGGTGCACTTAACGTGCGCCAAAAACATGCAACGAAGATGGTTAATCCCGCGGATCACGCCTGGGACAAGAGTCGTACACGCTCTGCGGCATATCCCACGTCGTTCACAATCAGGGTCTGAATAATTTTTGCCTCTCGACGCAGTTTGGCCACGATCTCGTACAACAATTCCTGTTCAATTCTGGGCAGTAACGCACTAATACTGATCGCGCCCAGAATCAACCCACTGTTATCGGTCACTGGCACCGCCACGCCACTCACGCCTTTCAACAGACGCTCATCGTGAGAGGCAAAACCCTGCTGTCGACATAGCCTTACGCTTTCCAGCAGCATCTTCGTGTTGACATCGGCAAACGTGCGCAGGCGTCTGGCGTTCGCCATCACGATCTGCTCCACCTCCGCATCGGGCAGACTCGAAAGCAAGGCCAGACTCCCCGCCCCAATTCCAAGGGGCCGGTGCACACCAATCTGCAGGGCCACCAGGTCCACCGGCCTTCCTTTCGATCGCGCAATCGAGATAGCATCCCGGCCACTGCGGATCGTTAAAAAGGCAATATGGTGCGTGCGCCGGGCGATCCGATCCAGTGACGGCTGGCAGAGCTCACGCAGCTTGAACTGGGGTGCGGCCGTCAGGCCCAACTCGAATAACCCATGGCCAAGAAAGTAACGATGGGCCTTTCGCAGCAGCCACCCTTGTGCGACCAGGGTTTGGATGATCCGATGGGCGGTGGGTCGACTGATCTTCAGCATCTCCGAGACATCCACCACACGCAGCCCGTCGACACTGTACGACGCGACAAGATTAATGATCTGCACGGCGCGCTGGATGCTTTGCGCCCCGGTCTCGACGCTCTTTTTGCCGTTGGTTTTAGTGGGCATACGCGGTGCTCTGCCTACGATTGTCGCCGGAACCCAGGATGGCCGAGCGGATCAGGCCAACAGGCGATGATGGCCGAAGTAATTCGGACGATCACACGGCACAAACTGTCCGAAGCCAGGCGCAACCCCGAGCTGACCATTCTCGACCACCACCTGTCCACGCACTAATGTGGTTTCCGGATAACCCGTCATCACCATTCCCTCATAAGGCGTGTAGTCCACATTGTGATGCAGATCCATGTTGCGGATCGTCCATTGACGCTTCGCATCCCAGATCACCACGTCCGCATCCGATCCAATCGCAATCGTGCCCTTACGCGGATATAAGCCGTACATCTTGGCCGGATTCGATGCGGTGAGTGCAACAAATTGTTGGAGATTCATGTTCCGCTTCATCACGCCTTCGGAAAAGAGCAGCGGCAGTCGGGTTTCCACCCCCGGAATGCCATTGGGAATCTTTGAAAAGGGGGCATCTAAGCCGTGAAGGAGTTTGCCTTTCGGGTCATCAAACCGAAACGGCGCATGATCGGATGAAAACACCTGGAACACGCCATTGAGCAATCCATCCCAGATCACCCGCTGATTTTCCTTGTTGCGCGGCGGTGGCGAACAAATGCACTTCAGACCATGCTCGCGGCTAATGCCCAGATCCTCTCCCGTAAGAAACAGGTACTGCGGGCAGGTCTCCGCAAAAATCCGCAGCCCACGGCCCTGTCCCCAGCGGATCTGTTCCACCGCATCCGCACCCGATACATGAACAATTAGGATGGGCACGTCCATCAGCTCCGACAGCGCAATGGCCCGGTGGGTTGCCTCGCGTTCCACCAAGGGCGGACGGGACTGGGCATGAAAAATAGGATCGGTCTTACCGGCCTTCTCGAGTTGTTCGGTAAGCCAGGCAATGCAATCGGTATTTTCGGCATGGATCATTGCCATGCCTTGTTCACGCCGAAGCACGGCGAGCACTTCCAGAATCTGACGGTCATTGAGCTTCAGATCATCATAGGTCATGTACAACTTAAAGGAGGTGTATCCCTGAGTAATCAAGCGCGGCAGTTCCTCGTCAATCACCGAGGCGGTGGGATCGCTCACAATCACATGAAAGGCATAGTCGCACACGGCTTTCCCATCGGAGCGCCGGTGATAGTCCTGAATGGCATGGGTCAGCGGCTGACCTTTGAACTGGCATGCAAACGGAATCACAGTGGTGGTACCGCCAAACACCGCTGAACGCGTGCCGGAAGTGAAGTCATCGGCCATGACGGCGCCATCGGAGAGCGGCTGATCCAGGTGGCAATGGCCATCAATGCCGCCGGGTAGCACCAGCTTGCCGTGGGCCGATATCTCCCGGGCCCCCTGGGGCAGATCCACGCCCAACGCGACCACCTTCCCATTGCGAATGCCGATATCACTGGCAAAAACATCACTTGCGGTGGCCACCGTGCCCCCACGAATGACGGTATCCAACGGTTCCATACCCTGCTCTCCCTGACGTTGATTCCGTTTCGCCGATTCCATTTCGCCGATGGTGCAACGCCGGCGGCGATTCGTAGTCGCGACAATATCAGACCGCCCTGACATTCCTTTAGTTTCCGGGTAATGTTATTTTCGTAACTCGTACCATTCAACCCATCGGGGCGTCGCACTTCTGAATCCATACCCACAACCTGACCACTATGTCCCCTCACTCATCGTCTCCCAACTACCAACCCACGGCCCCTGAGCGGAGCACTATCGATACAACATCCGGTTTGCAGGTGCTGATGTTTGGCGCGAACTGGTGCGCCCATTGCCAGGCCGCACAGACACCGACCATTGATGCACTCGCCGATTACCCGAATGTCACCCTGATGCAGATCGAAGACGGCAAAGGCCGACCACTTGGCCGCAGCTATAGCGTGAAGTTGTGGCCGACACTGATTTTTCTAAAAAACGGCCAGGAAGTCGATCGCCTGGTACGACCCACGCAAGCCGCCCCCATTAAGGATGCCCTTGTGAAACTCACCGCGGCGTGATGCGCATGTCGCACACACGTCATCTCGTGATTGTGCTTGGGGATCAACTTGACCATCAGGCATCGTGCTGGGATGGATTTGATCCCGATCAGGATCGGGCATGGATGGCGGAAGTGGATCAGGAATCCACCCATGTCCGCTCATCTAAACAGCGCATGGTGGTATTTCTTTCTGCAATGCGACACTTCGCACAAGAGCTTCGAGAAAAAGGCGTTGCACTTCACTACACCACGCTCACCGATGCCCAGAACACCCACAATCTGGCCAGCGAACTGGGCCTGGCCTTAACACGCGATCAACCCGCCGCCGTCATCATGACCGCACCTGGCGACTGGCGGGTGCTCACGTCAATCCGCGAGACCTGCGCCCAACACCAGATCCCGCTGGATATCCGCGAGGATCGTCATTTCTTTTCGACCGTGCGTGAATTTGCAGCGCACGCCAATGCCCGCAAGCAGTTGCGACTGGAATATTTCTATCGGGAACTGCGCACCAAGACCGGCATCCTCATGGAAAATGGAAAGCCGATTGGTGGCGCTTGGAACTTTGACTCGGAAAATCGTGAATCGTTTGGCCGCGACGGGCTGCCGTCCATCCCCCCGCCTTCACGATTTAAACCAGATGCCATCACCCGCGATGTCATTCAACTCGTCAACACACGATTTTCAGATCATCCGGGTTCGGTGTCATACCAGACGTCCCAGGCCAGTGACTTTGGTTGGCCCGTCACCCGGGCCCAAGCTCTTAAAGTGCTGGATCGTTTCATTGCGCAACGACTGCCCTTATTCGGACGCTATCAGGATGCCATGTGGGCCGGCGAGCCATGGCTTTTCCATTCCCATCTCTCGGTGGCCCTCAATTTAAAACTCTTAAGCGCCCGTGAAGTGATTCAGGCTGCCGAGCACGCCTATCACCAGGGCCATGTGCCGATTGCATCAGCCGAAGGATTCATTCGTCAGATCCTGGGTTGGCGGGAATATGTCCGTGGCATTTACTGGACGAATATGCCCGACTACCTGGAGCGCAATGCCCTCAATGCCCAGGAGCCCCTGCCCGCATTCTTCTGGACCGCAGAAACGGACTGCCATTGCCTGCACGACGCCATCACACAAACCTTGACCACCGGGTATGCCCACCATATCCAGCGGCTTATGGTCACGGGTCTGTATGCCTTACTGTTGGGCGTCAACCCCAAGGAGATTCACGCCTGGTATTTAAGCGTCTACGTAGACGCCGTCGAATGGGTGGAGCTGCCCAACACGCTGGGCATGAGCCAGTTTGCTGACGGGGGACTGATGGCCAGTAAGCCCTACGCCGCCAGCGGAAAATACATTGACCGTATGAGTAATTACTGCGCGGAGTGCCGCTACGATCCGGCCCAACGCGTTGGAGAAAACGCCTGCCCCATCACCACCCTGTACTGGGACTTTCTGCTGCGTCACGAATCGATACTGGAAAAAAATCCACGGATCGTGATGCAGGTGCGCAATCTGCAACGACTGAGCCCAGACGATAAAAACGCCATTCGCCGCCAGGCCCAACACCTTAAAATGACGGATCACTCAGGAGATCGCCCATGAACCCATTTCAAGCACTCATCGTCGACAAGTCCGACACCGCCTATTCAGCGATTATCAAGGCCGTGGATGAATCGGCGCTGGTCACCACCGGTGAACGCGATGTCCTGGTGAAGGTGGATTACTCCACCATTAATTACAAAGACGGTCTGGCCATCACCGGCAAGTCCCCCATTCTTCGCAAGTTCCCCATGATTCCCGGCATCGACTTTGCAGGATCGGTGGTGGACAGTGCTGACCCTGCTTTTAAAGCCGGGGACGCGGTGATTCTCAACGGATGGGGTGTGGGCGAATCGCACCCCGGGGGCCTCGCCCAGTTCGCCAAGGTCAAAGGAGACTGGCTGATTCATCGGCCGCCTGCCTTCACGAGCAAACAATCCATGGCCATCGGAACAGCCGGCTATACCGCCATGTTGTGCATTCTGGCGCTCGAGCGTCATGGCGTGAAACCCGGCGACGGCGATGTGCTGGTCACCGGTGCCGCCGGTGGCGTGGGCAGCGTCGCACTCGCCATCTTGGCGGCACTGGGGTATCGGGTCGTGGCCTCCACCGGCCGGACATCCGAAGCGGACTATCTCAAGTCCCTTGGCGCAGCCGAGATCATGGACCGTACCGAACTCTCGGCCCCCGGCAAGCCCTTGGGCAAGGAACGTTGGGCCGCCGTGGTCGATAGCGTTGGCAGTCACACGCTGGCCAATGCCTGTGCCACGACCAAGGCCGAAGGCGCTGTGGCCGCCTGCGGACTCGCACAAGGAATGGATTTTGCCGCCACGGTGGCCCCGTTTATTCTGCGCGGTGTCGTGCTCTACGGCATTAATAGCGTGACCGCACCACGGGCCCGTCGCGAACTCGCCTGGCAGCGTCTGGCTAAGGATCTGGATAAGACCAAGCTCGATCTGATGACGGCCGAGATCGGACTGAATCAGGCCATCGCGCACGCGCCTAAAATTCTGGCCGGTCAGGTCCGGGGTCGTTTGGTGGTCAACGTCGATCGCACCGCCTAGGCGCAATCCACCGCAACCCCGCACGACCCGAGCCCATGGCGACATTAAAATGTCGTCATGGCCGATATCCTTAATATTTCGTCGTATAAATTCGTTGCCCTGCAGGATCTCCCGGCCCTTCGGGAGCAACTGCGCGCGCGTTGTCAGGCCCTGGAACTCAAAGGCACCATCCTGATTGCCGAAGAGGGCATCAACCTATTCTTGGCGGGTGCAAAGGACGCGATCCGACGTTTCATCACCGCCTTAAAAGAGGACCCCCGCTTTGCGGATCTGGACCCCAAAGAGAGCTGGTCGGACACGCAACCCTTTCGAAAAATGCTGGTGAAAATCAAGCGCGAAATCATTCGCATGGATCACCCCGCCATTCGGCCGCAGGCCGGCCGAGCCCCAGCCGTCACTCCCGACACCCTGAACCGATGGTTAGATCAAGGGCATGACGACCAGGGCCGCCCGGTCGTCATGCTCGATACACGCAATGCGTTCGAAGTGGACTACGGAACATTTAAGAACACCGTGGACTATCGGATCACCAAATTTACCGAATTCCCGCAGGCGATCGCCCATCACAAGGCCGACTTCGATGGCAAGACCATCGTGAGCTTTTGCACCGGCGGCATTCGATGCGAGAAAGCCGCGATCTACATGCGGGAGATCGGTCTTGAACATACCTATCAGCTCGAAGGCGGCATTCTGAAATATTTCGAGCTGACCGACGCCCATCATTACACCGGCAGCTGCTTTGTGTTCGATGAGCGCGAAGCCCTTGATCCGGGTCTACTGCCCCAGACCACCCCAAGCCTCGCCTAACCCTCCTTGAAAGCCGATATGCCGCTTCCTTCTGAGCAACGTCTGCGTGACGACATCCGATTCCTCGGCACTATTCTCGGTGACACCATTCGTGAACAAGAGGGCGTCGCCACCTTCGATCTGATTGAAAACATTCGTAAGCTCAGTGTTGCCTATCGACGCGATGCAGACGCGCAGGCCGGCAAAGCCCTGGATAAGCTACTGAAAGGCTTATCCCCTGATAAGGCCGTGAGCGTGATTCGCGCCTTTACCTACTTTTCCCATTTGGCCAATCTTGCCGAAGATCAGTTCAACCTATTGGTGATGGCACAAGAGGATCCTTCCCGTGCCGAAGGCAGTCTGGTGCGCACCTTTCAGCGACTGAAGGAATCTAAAGTCTCCGCCGCCAAAATTCATCGAACACTGCACGATGCCTGGGTGTCGCCGGTGTTAACCGCCCATCCGACCGAAGTACAACGCAAAAGCATTCTGGATGCCAAACGGGCTATTGGTGAGCTGTTGGCACGGCGCCAGGACATCAACACGAGCGATGAACGCACGGACATCGAAGTCGCCATTCGGGCACGGGTTACCCAGCTGTGGCAAACCCGCTTAATCCGCCTATCCAAGCTCAGCGTAGACGACGAGATTGAAAATGCAGTCTCTTACTATCAAAGCACTTTCTTAAACGAGGTGCCCAAACTCTATCAGCGGGTGGAACAGCTGGCCAAGGTGGATGACGTGCCCCCGTTTTTTCGCATGGGCAACTGGATTGGCGGAGATCGGGATGGCAACCCCAATGTGATCGATACGACCCTGGAGCAGGCCATCTCCCGGCACAGTGAAGTGGTGCTACGCCATTACCTGACCCAGGTGCATCAATTGGGCAGTGAACTCTCCATCTGTGACGCGCTTGCCGGATGCTCTCAAGAGCTGCTCGCCTTAGCGGAGCACGCCAACGACCACAATCCCCATCGCCAAGACGAACCCTATCGCCGGGCTCTAATTGGCGTATATGCGCGCTTGGCCGCCACCCTGACCCACCTGACCGGCACCGAGGCACTGCGGCACGCCGTCGAACCCGCAGAACCCTATCTGCGCAGCGAAGAGTTTCTGCAGGATCTGCGCACTATTCATGAGTCTTTAGTGGCCCATCATGGCATTGCGCTCACGCGCGCTCGCCTGCGCCCCTTGATCAAGGCGGTCGAGGTATTCGGGTTTCACATGGCCACCACCGATCTGCGTCAGAACTCCTCGATTCATGAGCACGTGGTGACCGAGTTGTTGCGCGGCGCAAAAATCGAGAGCGGCTATGACCACCTGGAAGAGAACAGCAAGATCGAACTTTTGTTGGTATTGCTGAACGATGCCCGTAGCCTGCGATCCCGACACGTGGTGTATTCCGAGCTTGCAGAGGCGGAACTCTCGATTTTTGAGACCGCCTTTTCAATTCTGCAGCGCTTTGGATCCGAAACCATTCGGCACGCCATCATCAGCCACACCGAGAGTGTCAGTGACCTACTGGAAGTGCTCCTGATTCAGAAAGAGTGTGGCCTGATGGCCGGCACGCTGCAGGAAGATGGATTTGCCGCACTGATTGTGGTGCCGCTTTTTGAAACAATCGAAGATCTGCGCTTTGCCGCCGGCATCATGCGGGCGTTTTACGAACTACCGGGCATTGCGGATCTGATCCGTCGCTCCGGCGGCGAGCAAGACATCATGCTGGGCTACTCCGATAGCAATAAAGATGGTGGATTTTTCACGAGTAACTGGGAGCTCTATAAGACCTCCACGGAGCTGGTGACGATGTTTGCCGACTTTCCAGGCATCACCTTGCGGCTTTTTCACGGCCGCGGGGGCACCGTGGGCCGCGGCGGTGGGCCGAGCTACCAGGCGATCTTGGCCCAGCCGGCCGGAACCGTAAATGGGCAGCTGCGGCTTACCGAGCAAGGCGAGATCATTGCCAACAAATATGCTAACCCACAGATTGGGGGTCGCAATCTGGAGGTGCTGCTCGCAGCGGTGCTAGAGGCCACCTTGCTCACCCCGCATGAACAGCCGCCTCAGGAGTTTTTAGATGCGGCGGCACAGCTATCCGAGTTGAGCATGAGTGCCTATCGGGCCCTGGTCTATGAGACCGATGGGTTCGAGGACTACTTTTTCGAAGCCACCCCCATCAGTGAGATTGCCCAGCTGAATATCGGCTCCCGTCCGGCCTCGCGTCGGGACTCCCGCAGCATTGAAGACCTGCGGGCGATTCCCTGGGGATTCTCATGGGGTCAGAGTCGCGTCAACCTTCCCGGCTGGTATGGATTTGGATCGGCCATTGAATCCTTGATCGCCAAGTCGCCTAAGAAAAATACAGCGTTGCTCAAGCGCATGCAGGAACAATGGCCCTTTTTCTCAACGCTGATTTCCAACATCGATATGGTGATGGCCAAAGCCGACCTGGCCATGGCCAAACGTTACGCCGATCTCGTCCAGGATCGAAAGCTGGCCAAGAAAATCTACACGGCCATCGAGTCGGAAACCGCCAAGACTCTCTCTGCACTCGAGCGCATCACCGGGCATAAACATCGACTGGCCGCGAACCCCGTGCTGGCCTCATCGATTGCCCACCGGTTCCCGTATCTGGATCCACTGAACCATCTGCAGATCGAGCTGCTCCGGCGTTGGCGGGCAGGCCATCAGGATGAACGCACGCAGATCGGGATCCATCTGTCGATCAATGGCATTGCCGCCGGACTTCGGAATACCGGCTAAACCGACTCTCGACAGGCTTCGGCCAGCGTTTTGAAAAAGAATTCATGGCCTACCCGGCTCATGAATTCGGATCGCTCCATGAGCGAGAGCGGCTGGCCATGGGCCCCCGCAATGCGCAGCTCACTGCCTTGATCGCGCAGGGTGTGATGCAGACTGCTCAATGCTTCAATGCCGGTGGTGTCCAGTTGAATCAATGCCGACATATCGAGCACCAAGACCTTCGGCAGGTGGGTCTGACTCTCCGTAAACCCCTCAAGCTTGCTGATGGCCCCGAAAAAAAGACTCCCGACAATGCGTACGACTTCGGTATTGGCATCGTCGACCCCCAGGGCGGCACGCTCCTGCGCCGTGAAGGGTTCGACCCGTGTTAATGCCGACATCCGGGTGATGTAAAACAGGCACGACAGGGCCAACCCCACCTCCACCGCTACGGTGATATCGACCACCACTGTCAAGATAAAGGTCGACAGCAGAATCATGCGATAGGCGTATGAGAAGTTTTTTAAGCGGGCAAACTCGCGCCACTCGCCCATATTCCAGGCCACAAACATCAGAATCCCCGATAAGGTCGCGAGCGGCACATTACTGGCCAAGGGCGCGGCGCCCAGCACAATCACCAGCAGCGTGAGCGCATGGATCATGCCCGAGATCTGCGTCTTACCACCGGCCCGAACGTTTGTCACCGTACGGGCCACCGTCCCCGTCGCGCAGTAACCGCCAAACAGTGGTGTCACCACGTTAGCGATGCCTTGGGCCATCAGCTCCTGGTTCGGATCGTGTTTGCCGCGGGTCATGGAATCGGCCACCCGTGCGCACAGCAAGGACTCCACCGCACCTAAAAACGCGATGGTCAGAATTGGTGCAAATAAATAGCGGACAGTGCCCCAGTCAAAACTCGGCAATGCAAAACTGGGCAGCCCCTGCGGTATCTCCCCAAAGGCGGTTCCGATGGTGGCGACATCAAGTTGCAACACCGACACGAGCACCGTGCCCACCGCTAAGGCCACCAGGGTACCGGGCATGCGGGCCACCCATCGCCCCATCCAGGAGCTATGGTCGGTGTAACTCTTGGGCCAAAAGACCACGGTCACCAAGGACAAACACGACAACACCACCGTCACCGGATCAACCGTATGAATCACCGATACGATGGCCGCCATCTTCTGAAAAAACTCGGCCGGCAGACTCGCGATCTTGAGGCCCAGAAACTCTTTGACCTGAGACAGCGCGATCAGGACCGCGATGCCATTGGTAAATCCAATCACGATAGACACCGGGATCAGGCGCACCAATCCCCCCCAACGCATCACGCCCATGGCAAACATCAGCACGCCGGCACACATGGTGGAAATCAGCAGATTGGCCACACCATAGCGCTCGACGATCGTGAACACGATCACGATAAATGCGCCTGCAGGGCCGGCAATTTGAACCGAGGAACCACTGAAGGCCGAAACCAGAAATCCCGCGACGATTGCCGTAAAAAGCCCGGCCTGAGGGGGTAGCCCCGACGCAATGGCAAAGGCCATTGCTAGTGGCAGCGCAACAATTCCAACGGTGATGCCGGCGGACAGATCCCGCGCAAACGTCTGGCGATCGTAGACCGCCAGGTCATCCAGAAGCCTTGGCCGGAATCTAAAACTGATATTCGTCAAACCACGCACGATCGACGAAGTGTAGCATTCTGCTCCATATGTATATAAACATAGGGGGAGTCATGAACCGTCGCCGTTTCATTGGCCAGTCTGTCAAAACCGGCGTGGGCATTAGCGCTGCGATCGGTGGCCTGAGTCTCATTCCAGAGGTGCGTCTGTTTGCCCAACAGGCCGATGACTTTCTGCGCGGCCCCCCGGTGAAAGACCACAAGCCGCGACAGATCTCCAAACGCGTGTGGTTGATCTACTCGCCGGACAGTTTTCCGACCCCAGAAAACCGCGGCATGATGTGCAACATCACTTTTGTCATCACGCAAAAAGGTGTGGTCATTCTGGATTCCGGTGGCTCGGTGCAGATCGGCGAAATGGTAATCCGCATGATCAAGACCGTGACCGATAAGCCGATCGTGGCCGTGTTCAATTCCCACTATCACGGCGATCATTGGCTTGGCAATCACGCCTATGCAGCGGCCTATCCCGGCATCCCGATTTACTCACTGCAAGAAAACATCGCACGCATTAAAGGTGTAGAAGGCAACCTGTGGCGCGGCTTGTTGGAGCGTTGGACGAATCAGGCCACGGCCGGCACCAAGATTGTGCCGCCCAATGCGGAAGTGAAAAACGGCCAGATCCTGGACTTCGGGGATACGCGACTCAAAATGCATTTCTACGGCACAGCGCACACCCCCTGCGATCTGACCGTGGAGGTGGTGGAAGATAATGTTACCCATATTGGCGACATCGCCATGGAAAATCGAATCGCCAACATTGATGATGGCTCGTACCCTGGAACCTTTAAGTACTACGAGGCGTTGCAGAAAGCCACAAAAGATCAGCTCTGGTTGCCCGGTCACGGAAACCCCGGCAAAGGCCTGCTCAAGGATTACGGTGAACTGATGGCCGGCATTTGGGAGCCCTGTCTGCAGGCGGTCAAAGATGGCAAGGACCTCTCAGCAGCAAAAGCCCTCGTGCTAAAGGATCCCCGTGTGGCCTCGCGGGCACAGCGCACTCAAGGCTTCGATGCCAACATCGGAAAGTACACCAGTCTTGCGTTTTTAGAGGCCGAGAAAGAAGCCTTTTGAGTTGACCGGTACCGGCATCGAACACCCCGCCATTTGGGCCAAGGGCGTGGGCAATGCCACCGCCAATACAACCCCCGCTTGCTTGAGTCGGAGGCGATCGGCTGGAGTGGCATAAACCCACCACCAACCGTTTCCTAATCGGTCCAACACCAAGGGGCTTGCCGTCATCACGGCCGTGTCCGGCACATCACGCGCCCATATCAAGGTCGGCAGAGGGTCGCTGCGAGACGCCTGCACCGCAATCCAGAGTCCAATCACGACCACGGCCGAACTAAGCAGCAGTAATACTGCACTCAGATGTCGATGGATTTTCATTGCCCTAGGCCGCCTGAGGCTTCGGTTCCTTAGCCGCCCACAACTGTTCGCGAATCGGCAGATGCAGAAATCCAGCGATTACCGCGAGCACCACACCGCCCCACCAGATCGGCAAGTAACTTCCCGTGGATGCAAAGATCTGACCACCAAGCCATACACCAAAAAACGCGCCGATCTGATGCGACAGAAACACAAATCCAAACAGCATGGACAGATAACGATTGCCGAACATGACCCCCACCAACTGGGCCGTGGGCGGAACCGTCGACAGCCACAACACCCCCATGACCGCTCCGAATAAGAGCACCGACATGGTCGATAAGGGTGTAATCAGAAATAACGTGATCACTACTGCACGGGCAAAATAAATCGCGGACAGCAAGACTTTGCGCGACCATTTTCCGCACAGCGTACCGCTCAAATAACTGCCCACGATGTTGAAAAGCCCAATCATGGCCAACCCCCAACTGGCGATCGTTGCAGAGATGCCCATATCACTGAGGTAAGGCGGGAAGTGCACGGTGATAAACGCCAGCTGAAATCCGCACACAAAAAATCCGCCGATGAGTAACCAGTAACTCGAATGCCCAAATGCCTGCGTGAGGGACTCCCGAAACGACGATGCCGTGGCCGTCGTGGCCGGTGGGGCGGACTTTCCTTTCGATGACGTGCGCAGCGATAAGGCCAGAAGTGGGGTGGTGGCCATGGCACAGGCCAAAATGAGCACGGCGCTGGCCCATCCATAGGCCTCAATAAACGCTTGCCCAAGCGGCACCACCATAAACTGGCCAAGACTTGCCATGGAGGTGGCCAATCCCATCGCCCAGGCGCGCCGCTCCGCCGGCATGAGCTGAGCAAAGGCGGCAATCACGGTGTTATGGCCCGCACCACTCATGCCCAGACCAATCAAAATACCCGTCGTCAGGTTAAACATTCCGGGGGTGCTCGACATGGTCATGGTGGCCAGTCCCGTGGCAAACAACACGCCACCCCCGGCCAAGACTTTCCAAGGCCCGAAACGGTCTGACAACGCGCCGGCAATCGGCTGCCCGATGCCCCAGAACAGATTCTGAAGGGCCATGGCCATGGCGAATGCCTCGCGGCCAAAGTTAAATCCAAGAGGACCCGATACCGGGTCGACAAAGAGCCCGAAGGATGAGCGCACGCCGAACGAAATCAGGCCGATCAAACAACCGCAGATCAACATCGCCCAAAGGGCAATAGTCATAGGATGAGATTTCAAGCGGCAATCCCCAGAAAAAACCAATAGATTACGCGATATCACCCCGATTGTTGCGCCACATGAGGATGACGACCCTCATGGAGTCCCGCTCCGGGATTACAATCCCGCCTCATGAATCGCGCGACCTCGCTCCTGCTAAATGCGGCCCATGCACTGGATCATCTGGTGCTCTTGATCTTCGCCTCGGCGGTCACCACCATTGCGCTCGAATTCGGCATTTCCCGCTGGGAAGACCTGATGCCGTACACGGCCGGCGCCTTCATCATGTTCGGGTTGGGATCCATCCCATCCGGTCGCCTTGGCGATCTGTGGGGCCGTCGCAAAATGATGTTGGTGTTTTTTGCTGGCATCTCCATGTCTTGCCTTGCCGTCGCAGTGTCACAAAGTCCACTCCAGATTGCGATGGCGCTCACCATCATGGGCGGGTTTTCGTCAATCTATCATCCGGTGGGCATTCCGATGCTGCTTGCCCAGTCCCAGCGGCCGGGACGCATCATTGGCTGGAACAATCTGGCCGGCAATATGGGCCTGGCCATTGCGGCCATCCTGACCGGATTCATGGTCAAGTATTTCGGCTGGCGGGCGGCCTTCATTCTGCCCGCAGTGCTCTCGGCCATCATGGGTCTGATGTTTGCCCGATGGGCCCCCACCGAGGAACAGGCCCCGGCGAAGAAGAAGAGCAGCCAGGCCCCGATACCCCGGGCGATTACCATGCGGGCCTTATTGGTGATCACGATTGCGGCGACGTCCGGCGCTTTGCTCTTTAATTTCACCACCAACGGCAATAACGAGCTGCTGCGCGAACGCTTCACCGGGATTATTTCGGATCCGGCGACCTTAGGCCTGCTTCTGGCCACCATCTATGCGGTGGCCGCCTTCAGTCAAGTCGCGGTGGGGTATCTCCTGGATCACGTGCCCATGAAGCCGCTTTATCTGGGGATTGTGATGAGTCAGATCGTGCTGCTGGCGATTGCCGCACAATCGTCAGGATGGATTTTATTTTTCTGCGCCGTGGGCTATATGGCCATGATCTTTGGCGCCATTCCTTTTATTGATGCGGTGGTCGTGCGCTACGTGGATGACAGCATGCGCAGCCGTGTGGCGGGCATTCGATTGGCCACGTCCTTTGGAATCAGTGGCATTGCGGTCTATCTGCTTGGCCCGATCGTGAAGGCCTCAAGTTTTGAGACCCTGTTTTTCGCCATGACGGTGATTGCCTGCTTCACCGCGCTGACCATCGTCTGGCTGCCCAGCGAACGACAGATCCATCGGTCCCTGGCCAATCCACATCCGTAGGTTCGCTATAAAAAAGGGGCGCTGAATGCGCCCTTCTTCTTGTTATGCGATGAAACCCATCACGGTGTTTTGCTGGGTTCGTAATCCCGGCGGGGGTCTTTGGCCTCCTGACGCCGTTCCATGTACGCCAGCCATTCGCCCACAATGCCACGACGGAAGGCCAACACGCAGATCACAAAGATCGCACCCAGCACAATGGTGCTGAACGATCCGATTCCCGCCAAATAGTTCTGCAATCCGATCACTACGCCGGCCCCCACAATAGGACCCAGGATGGTGCCAATGCCCCCCAGAATGGTCATGAGCACGACTTCGCCGGACATATGCCAGTGCACGTCGGTCAGGGTGGCCAACTGGAACACCAGGGACTTCATGGACCCCGCCATTCCGGCCAGAGTGGCAGAAATCACAAAGGCCATCAGCTTGAACTGCTTCACGTCATAGCCCAGGGAGATCGCCCGAGGCTCATTTTCACGAATGGATTTAAGGATCTGTCCAAACGGAGAGTGAATCGTGCGCTGGATCAACAGGAACCCGGCAAGGAAGAGGACCAGCACAAAGTAGTACATGGCGGTATCGCTGGACAGGTCCATCAGGCCAAAAAGGTGTCCACGCGGTACGCCCTGAATTCCGTCTTCGCCGCCCGTGAATTTCATCTGCAGGGCCAGGAAGAAAATCAGCTGCGAGAGTGCCAGAGTGATCATTGCAAAGTAAATGCCCTGTCGGCGTATGGCCAGGCTTCCAAACAAATACCCCGTAACGCACGCATAGCCCATGCCCAACAAAATCGCGATCTCGGGCGATAACCCCCAGGCCTTGGACGCGTGGGCGGTCACGTAGGCTGCGCCCCCAAAAAACGCCGCATGGCCGAAGGATAAGAGTCCGGTGTAACCCAGCAACAGATTAAAGGCGCAGGCAAAGAGTGCGAAGCACAAGAGCTTCATCACAAACACGATGTAGACAAAATCCTGAAACGGCACCACCGCCAGGAAAGCCAGCAGCACAATGTAAAGGATTCGGGTGTTAGCGCTCATGTCGTGGTCTCACCCCATCACTTTTCTTTTCCAAAGAGCCCGGCCGGCCGCACCAGCAGCACAATGGCCATGACCACGAAGATCACCACACTGGAGGCTTCGGGATAAAACACCTTGGTCAACCCTTCCAGCAGGCCCAAGGCCAATCCGGTCACGATCGATCCGGCGATCGATCCCATGCCGCCGATCACCACCACCGCAAACACTACAATGATCAGGTTCGATCCCATCACTGGGTTCACCTGAAACACAGGCGCGGCCAGCACTCCGGCAAAAGCGGCCAAGGCGACACCGAATCCATAGGTGAGCGTAATCATCAGGGGCACGTTAATGCCGAGCGCCTGCAGCAGCTTGGGATTTTCAGTTCCAGCGCGCAGATAGTTACCGAGCTTTGTGCGCTCAATCATGTACCAGGTGGCAATGCACACGGCCAGCGACGCCACAATGACCCACATCCGATATTTCGGCAAAAACAAACCAAAGCTCTCTAAGCGAAATCCGCCCTGCAAGGCCTCGGGCACCGAATAGCTCTCACCGGAAATGCCGTACCAATGGCGGAACATGCCCTCGATCACCAAGGCCAGACCGAAGGTCAACAACAATCCATACAAATGATCCAGGTGATACAAGCGCTTTAACATCAGGCGCTCCATCACGATGCCGATCGCACCCACCAGCAAGGGGGCCGCCACGATGGCGACCCAGTAGTTGATGCTGAAATCGGGCATGCCCAGCCAGTTGCCCACCTGGGTCAGCCCGATCCATGCAAAGAACGCCCCCAGCATGTACTGGGCGCCATGGGTGAAGTTAATGACATTCAACAGGCCGAAAATAATCGCCAATCCGAGACTCAGAATGGCGTAAAACGAGCCGTTGATCAGCCCCACCAGCAACTGGGCGACCAGTGCTTGTGGGGTAATGCCAAACGCTTCCAACATGTCCGTGTAGTCCGCAGTGCGTTCTTAAACCACGCGATTACTTCACCAGTTTGCAGGACTTATCCAGCGGTGCCGATGCTTCGGCTGCCGGAATGGTCGCCACTAACTTGTAGTAATCCCAGGGGCCCTTGGACTCGTTCGGCTTTTTGACTTCAAACACATAGAAGTCGTGGCTGAACTTACCGTTTACCTGAATATTGCCCTTAAAGAGGCCATCATCGATCGGTGTGGACTTGAGTTTGTCCATCACGGTCTTGGTATCGTCGGTCTTAGTGGCCTCAATGGCTTTCAAGTAGTTCATGACCGAGGAATACACACCGGCATGCACCATGGAGGGCATCCGCTTGTGCTTGTCATAGAACCGCTTGGACCAGGCACGGGTCTTGTCGTTGAGATCCCAGTAGAAGGACTCGGCCACACTCAAGCCTTGAGCAGCTTTCAATCCGAGTGAGTGCACATCGGTAATGAAGGTCAACAAGGGCACGATGGTCTGCTTTTGGCTGATGCCGAATTCGGCCGCCTGCTTGACCGAGTTGATGGTGTCCTGACCCGCGTTGGCCAAACCAATCACCTGGGCACCCGAGGACTGGGCCTTCAACAGGAAGGACGAAAAGTCGCTGCCCGGGAAGGGATGGCGCACCGACCCCACCACCGTTCCACCGTTGCTGGTCACGATCTGGGCGGTATCACGCTCCAGGTTGTGGCCAAAGGCGTAGTCGGCGGTTACGAAGAACCAGCTTTTCTTACCGGCCTTGACCAGTGCCTCACGGGCCTTGCCCAGGTTGTAAGTGTCATACACCCAGTGCACGTTGTTGGCCGTGCACTTGGAGCGGGTGATGTCCAGCGATGCTGCACCAGAGTTCAGCGTGATCTTGTTCTTCTGCTCGCCAATTTCCATGGCGGCCAGTGCCGCGCTGGTGGTCACCAGGTCCACGATCACATCGACTTTTTCTTTATCGAACCACTCACGGGCTTTGTTGGCCGTGATGTCGGCTTTATTCTGGTGGTCGGCGGAAATCAGTTCGATCTTTTTGCCCAGAATGGTTTTGGACTTGGAGTAGTCCTCGATCGCCATTTCGGCGGCCACCACAGAGCCCTTACCGGCCAGATCGGAATACGTGCCCGACATGTCGGTCAGCACCCCAATCTTCACCACATCGTCACTGATCTTTTGCGCAAAAGCGCTGCTGGCTGCGGCGGCCACAAACAGTGCAGCTACGGCCTTGGTTACGGTATTGCGTTTCATCTCCTGTTTCCCTTCTTCTTGATCAAACACCGGATGAAGACTTAAACACCGAGATACTCATTGAGCATCTCGGTGTTGGCAGCGAGTTCATCCTTCTTCACCACCTTCACCACCATGCCGCGTTCCACCACATAGTGCCGATCGGCCAGTGGCGCAGCAAAGCGGAAATTCTGTTCTACCAGCACGATCGTGAATCCGCGTTCACGCAGTGCCGTGACAATCTGGCCCAGACGCTGCACGATCACCGGGGCCAAGCCTTCGGTGATCTCATCGAGCAGCAGAATCTTCGCACCCGTTCGCAGAATGCGGGCAATCGCCAACATCTGCTGCTCGCCACCGGAGAGTCGACCACCAGGGCTGTTACGGCGCTCCTTAAGATTGGGAAACATCTCGTAGATCTCATCCACGCTCATGCCGCCTTCGGCTACCACCGGCGGCAGCATCAGATTTTGTTCGCAGGTCAGGCTCGTGAAGATGCCACGTTCTTCGGGGCAATAGCCAATTCCTAAGCGGGCAATGGTGTGCGGCTGCATGTCAATGGTGTCCACGCCGTTGACCTTGATCGTGCCCATCCGTTTGCCCACCAAGCCGCAAATCGCCCGCAGGGTGGACGTGCGTCCGGCCCCGTTGCGGCCTAAGAGCGTGACCACCTCGCCGTGATCGACTTCCAGGCTCATGCCATGCAGCACATGGGACTCACCATACCAGGCGTGCAAACCGTAGATGTGAAGTGCGTCCATGATCAGTGCCCCGCCGGAGACGCGAGTTCGGTGTGGGCCGAACCCATATAGGCTTCCATCACCTGAGGGTTACTGGAAACTTCCGCATAGGTGCCACTTGCAATCACCGCCCCACGCTGCAGCACCGTAATGGTGTCGGCAATCGAAGACACCACTTTCATGTTGTGTTCGACCATCAGGACCGTGCGACCGGCCGATACTTTTTTAATCAATTGGGTGACCCGATCCACGTCTTCGTGGCCCATGCCCTGGGTGGGTTCATCCAAGAGCATTAACTCGGGATTCATCCCTAAGGTGGTGGCAATTTCCAATGCGCGCTTGCGGCCATAAGGCAGGTTCACCGCGGTCTTATGGGCGTATTCCGCCAACCCCACCTGTTCCAGGTAGCCCATGGCCTCATCGTTAAGAGACTCGAGTGTCTTTTCACTTTTCCAAAACTGCATGGAGATGCCCAGAC
>JACCDO012308069.1_pt1 | contig 24423 bp, 16 predicted proteins | sample 7446101 | NCBI WGS metagenome assembly JACCDO01 (sample SAMN15323440, study PRJNA562643) | freshwater metagenome | isolation source: river surface water | place: USA:Blue River Watershed | collected 2017-08-16
CAACATGACCAGACGCGACCATGGCACTCATTATGACTTTTTATACTCTATAATTTGCAGAATTTTTTGGAATTTCGAAATACTATGGAGATAGGGTTAGAAGTTGACTTGTTTCGCTACGTAGATTATTAGATTATTAATTATAGTTATATCTTAGTAAACAAAAGAGTGGTGGTTGATGACTGTTTATGACTGTCATATAATTGTAATTCAGTGATTAATTTAATAAGTGAAAGTGAGTGAGGTTAGAACGAAACGCATAGAACCAAACTACTTACTATTCTAAAACAAAATCAAGACCAGCACCTACGTCTTAACTACATAAATAGTTTCCTTCTTGAACATCTACGTGAGTGGGCCGATATGTCCTCTACTTCGAGTTGCATCTGTCATACACATAGAAAATATAAATTATGCTGCGAAGATTCGCTTGTATCCTGCTGCTGCTCAGCTCATGGGTGGCAGTGCGACTAGCCAGATCGCCTCGTCTAAGCCATAAATCAACCCGTTCTTTCTCATTGAAATCATCGACTCAACCAAGCCAATTCGCATACAATTTGGACATTGTTGGTGATACCATCAGTGATTTTAGTAGTAAACCGAAATTCAAGAACAAAGCGAAGCGTAACTCACATAACATGGAAGAAAAAAAGAAACAATTGGAGAAATTATTACAATTATGCCGAACACAAGCAACAGCAATTAATAAAATGAAGCAAACATTAGAATTTCAATTATCACTTACAGATATTAATCAACTAATAACTGTTGCTGGAAGGTTGAACAAAATAGATGATGCGCTGGAAATATTTCGATCAATACCAAAGTTAGGCTTTCAAACTGATTTAATGTCGTATAATAATATCATATGGAGCGCTGGTAATGTTGGTAAAATTGAATTAGCAAAAACATTATTTTCCGAATTACTGGATGGAAAACAACTAAAACCCAACGTTTACACCTTTGGATCGTTGATGCATGGCTGCGCAAAGGTTAAAGCATACCAACAAGCATTGACATATCTAGATTTAATGAATGATTTACATATACCACCTAATCAAATCGTATTTACTTCGGCAATGGAAGCATGCGCAGAAGCTGGACAGTATAAGGAAGCACTGAATATTATGAACCAGATGTCTTTTTATGGCATGAAACCAGACACAACTATGATTAATGCTGCAATAAAAGCTTGCTCATTAGCAGGTGTAATGGATGAAGCAGATTCATTAGCGGAAATCCTTCGGGAGTACGGGACAATGGATGTATTCACCTATCACACATTAATGATGGGGAACACAAAGCTTGGTCGTCACTACCGCGTTCTAGCATTGTATGACGAAGCCATTGCATCATCGGCATTGCTAGATGGTGGAGTATATTCATTAGCTATGCTTGCCGCACTTAATTGTGGTTTATTCTCTCAAGTTTCAGCAATTGCCGACAAAGCACGTGAAAGCGGAGTATTACTCACAGAAGCGGCATATACTATACTTATTCAAGCGTATGCAGAACTGGAAAATAGTCAAACAATGAATCCAAATAAAGAGAAGGATCCGTTTCAAGAATGTGGCAGTGAAAGTGCAATTACATGCTTAGATCGGATGGTTGACGAAGGTTTGAAACCCAACGTAATCACCTATGCTGCTGTAATGAGCGCGTGTAGGAGGCGGTCGGATGTTGTTATTGGGCTATTAGATAGAATGAAAAAAGAGAAAATTGTCCCGAACACTGTGGTGATGACCACGGTCATCGACTCCCTAGCGCAGAGTGGCGACGGCAAGTACACTGACGCGGCTTACGACATGCTGTTAGACATGGAAAAAAATGGACCTGAGCCTAATATATATACTTATAACACGATTACTAGAGCATTTGCAGAAGCCGGTCGAATAGAAGAGGCCATGGCTGTGCTGAATTCAATTAAGCGTAGGGGATTAGAGCCCGATCGGTTCACGTTCACCACTTTGCTTATCGCGTGCGGACGCAAATCCAACTCTTCAAGAGTTGCAGAAATCATGGCAATGATGCGAAGTTCAGGTATAGTTCCTGATGAGATAGCTTATGGTGCAGCTATCGATGCTCATCGCCGTGCTGGTGATTCACTTCGTGCTGTTGAGTGCCTTCATGACATGTATAAAAACAAAGTTGATCCCTCTGCAGCGCATTATAACCTGGTACTTCGCACTCTTAAAGCACAAGGATATGTCGATAAGATGTTCCAAATGGTTATCGCCATCACCAGTAAAGACAAAGACGTGAAGATCAACTCCAATACGTTCGAATTAGTCATCGAAGCACTGCTTGAAGAGAGCAAGTGGAAGGAGTCGTTACTGTTAGTAAGAACGATGGAAAAGCTGTCGTTCACACCTTCCATCCGTGTTTATACCACGTTGATAGAGCAGCTGGAGAAGGCGAGACAGTACAAGGTTGTATTTGCCTTGTATCGCATGATGGCGCGTGACGGGTATTCATTTTACGAGAATAACATACTCAACGGCGTGTTCAAGCGGTTAGTCAACTTGGCAGCCGTCGGAATAGACGCGGATCTACAGCGTGCAGTCAGTGAAGTGTCACAGATGTTCCCGTATGCAATCGATCAGATTCAGCCAGACAAAGTCGTGGAAGAGATCATCCAAGAAAGTAAATAACGACTACACAGTGTAATTAATGTACAAACAGTATATCTCCACCTCTATTTTATTGCACATTTTGGTATATACACAGCCACGAGTCCGACTCGAGCAGCGGTACGTAGTACGATGGCAACCTGTTGGAATTGGAATAAGAAATAATTTGTGTTCGATGCGAGTAGACCTTTGGAATGACCAGGTTGGCATCGCGTATCATGCCGGTCGCGCCACTGTCGTACGTACTCGTGTTCAACCATGTGCCAAAACTAAAATGTATTTGATTTCTCTCTCTCCAACGAGCGAAGCTGCGAGGTGACAGCATCAGAAAGTGATGGTCCCGCATCTCGTCATTTGTTACAATTTTACAATTTAAATACATCGCCATATACAGCCAGAACCAGTCGTCATTGCACCCGCCAGGTGTCTCGAATAGTATTCCGTCGGCGCGCCATTTATCGACAACAGCCGCTGCATCATTAGGCACCACATTCTTGAACAAATGGCGGCAATGTAGTATCAACAAGGGGTTGTATCCCAGGTGGCGCAGCTTCAACAACATGGCATTGATTTGGTGGTAATCGACATGCGATGGCGCACCTGCGTAGTTCTGCTTGTAATAACCGACGTTGGCTCCGTCCACTATCACATCGTATCCACAGCGCTTTTCTAGTATACTATCTAACCATACTTTGAACTTACTCCATTTCTCTAACCGAACACTACTCTCAGCTACTGAATGCTTCCTCTTCTTGCTTACTTGCACCTCTTCGCTAGCGGGCTCATCGGTGGAAGAGTTCACACTAACCCGAGTCTTCTGGTCAATTGCAAACTCTTCAATTTGACTCAATAACAGTTGTTTGGTCTCACTATTGAGGTCAATTGACTGTAATTTCTCGTTATTCACTTGGATGATACCGGCGTCGTTAACGGTTGATTCGTGGATTACGTACTGCTCGGTATCGAGGGAGGAAAACCACGCCTTCATCACAGTCCAGGTGTCGCTACTAGGGACCAGAACATCCTCTTTGAATGAGTTAAGGATGTCGTAAAAACGACTGTTCTTATTCGTACAGGTTACTTGCAGTACCAGTACATACTCCCTCTCTGATGGGGTCAGTTTGTATTTGGTTGTCAACTCATCAAACAATTTTAGAGATTGATTAAGATTGCTCTCAGCGGTATATTGGGTAAGCATAGGTAAAAATGTTCGTAGTTTTGGCGTGACGTCGTTTTCTTGCATTTCCAGATATAACTCGTATGCCTTTTGCACATCCGCATTGATTGAGTAGCATCTAATCATTGCAGTATATGTTGTCTCCTTTAATTGTTTCTTGTATAATTTTCTCATATCATTAAATACCACTATAGCATAGTTGATATTAGAAGGGGGTACAACAGTACGAGGAGGTACGTTAACATTACATCCTTGATCCCCAAATCCCGCCAGCAAACTTAATAAAGCGTTGTATATATCTATAGTTGGCACGAGACCCATTGTACCGTGCGTAGTCATTCCTTGTTGATACGACTCAATATATTCTACGAGATCGTTGTCAGTCTTATAGTTGATGTAAGTTAAGTATCCCTGCTCTATATCCATTCCCTTGCAACTGTAACCTACTTTGGTGTTGAATAAGGTTAATTTCCATTGTTTTGAGCTCATTTTTATCAATTTATTTCTTATTTTCTTGGAATTATTATTGATTCGATATGATGCAATATAATCATCAACTTCTTGTACTCGAAGCTGATCGGGTTGATCGGCAACCACATTATCGGCGCAAATCATGGTAACCAACACAAAACGAGTTACTTTGCTGTATACTTGCCTCGGGACTGGTTAGCAACTTGGCGAGGACTCACGGAGGTCGTGCTTTGATAATACCGGCACCGAACTTCAAACAGGAGTTTAACCTTTGATGCTGTTAAGAAAAGAAAAGGAAAGCATTTCGTCTATCAAAAGGAAACTAGTTATTTTAACACTTGAATGGAAAAAATAAAACTGCGACAAAATGTAAACGCAAATCTGGAACTCTGCTTAAGTGTTCATAAATTGGTTAGATGTTCTGCGATGTGTTTATTCATGGTGAACATGGTGAACATTTTGACTCCGAAGACACGTTGCATTTGAAAATCGAGCAAAATCTCCCGTCGATCGTTTGGATTTTGGAGGTTGTTGGCTTTGATGTAATCCCACATTAGCTTGACACAAGTAGTGCGCCCTATTCCTTCGCCAGCTTCCAATCCAAGGAAAATTCTCAGTTCTTCGGATGGTCTCATTGGCTTGGCAAAGCCACCACCGCCGCCTTTTTTCTTACTTCCAGCACCATCTGTATCATCAATTTTACGTTTTTTTTCACTTGAGACTTTAACTTTTTGTACTTTCGTCTTACTTGGCGGAGTGCCATCGTCATTCAAATCAGCAACACTTTTCATGTGCTTTGATAACTCTTTGGTCATTGAGAACATGTGGATTCTTCTGGTGTTCAAGACCGCTTGTAAGGCGGCGTCGCACTGTATAAAACGTTTATCGCTGGGATCCTGTAAATTATTCGCTTTTATATACTTCCAAACAAGCTTTGTTACTTCGGTTCTTGGACAAGTAGTTTGGCCAATAAATGCTGCCAAAGAAGTTGATAATTGCACAGGTGCCGACCATCCTTTACCAGATTGTTTCTTCGCTGATTCATCATCATCATCATAATCCTCCTCGACATGATGAACAAAATCATCCTCATTATCCTCATCATAATCATTTTCTTTGGATTCATTAAGGTGTTCATTCTCTTCGACGTATTTCATTAAAATATCTTTGATAAAATCCTTATATTCATTTAACTCCATATTTAATTGTGTCTCCAATACATTACAACGTATATTACTTGGTGTTAAATAAACCAAATCAGCAGGTCCAACAGTCGATAGATAAGAATACAATGTAGTTCGAATTAATTCACGGGTGATAGAGGTATCAGAATTCTCCTCTTGTATCATTGTTTGACTTAACAAGCTGAAATGAAAATGAAATATTCTGTCTCTATAATATGAGTATATAAGTGGAATGAAATTGACTATTAGTGAGTATTGCAAGCGAAGTATTGGTGAGCGAAGCAAGTGACAGGGGAGAACAGACCTTGGTTCTTTTGTTCTGTTCTTTTGTTCTTTGTTTGCTGCTGTTTCCTTGTATATTCGCTAAAAGCGATACAGACCCGGAGTCGGGTTAGAACTCAGTAGAAGAAAAAGAAGAACAAGTGAGTTAGTAGAGAAAGTATGCTGTTCTCATGTGATTACCACTTATTGTATAACCTTTTAACCAACTATAATGTCAAATCTTTCCAAACCAACCCTATCTGGTTAGGGCATTTTGAGCGCATCTTCCGCTTCGCTGCTAATTCAAATATCAAGTTAAAGCCACTGTTGACTGCAATGACCACAACAGTGCGCAAGGTGAACGTGAGCTACAATGGAGACCAGAAGAGTTTCTTCGTATATCCCGGTCTAGAATGCCAAGTATTTGAGAATTTATTACGCGCTACGTTTAAATTATCAAAAGATTTGGAACCAATTGGATTTCTAACACAGGTTAGTTGCATTATTCATTCTCATTTGTGTTTATTCACTTACTAACTCTTTACTGTAATTAGGATGGCTCGGTTATACCTTTACTGTTATCTTGTGCAGCTCCAGATTTTGTCCCAGCAACTGGCTGCACATTATTAGTTTCTAATTATTCAACTTTACCTGCTCCTGTAGGTAATAATGCATCAGAAACTCAAACAATGCCACCTGCTCCTCCTAGTGATACAGAGTTAAATGAGGAATCTGATAAAGATGATTTAAGAAACAACGCAATGTCGGATATATTAAAATCTATTGCTAGATTAAGGTAATATAAATACTTTTTCCTTTTGTTAATTCATTTACTCACATTATTTGATTTTATTAGAGCACAAAGGTTAATCAATGAAGAACAAGCTGCATCATTAGAGGAATTGGTATTTAATGAAAGTCTATTGATTTATGCTGTATATTCAGTTGCTATAAGTGCTAATGATGGTAATTATTTCGCCAATATATGTAAAGATATTGCATTAACATTAGAATCTGAAGATGGACGACTTGCATGCTCTGCACAAGAAGAAATATTGGAAATATGTGATCAATTGTACAAAGCTGGTCATATTAGCTCGAATCAACTCTTGTATTTACGTCATTTGATATTAATTAGAGCTGAATCCGTGGCAGTAATTTATGATGAATACCAAGCTACTGACGATGCCCAAAAGATGGCCAACGCGTTATATAATTTGATTCAAGCTGGCGTGACATCATCAAGTAAAGACCAAACAGCAGAGTCATCTGATGATGAAAGTCAATCATATAGTGGGGTCGAGTCTGAAGATCAAGAAAGCATGCGTCCAACATTAATCGAAATTGTCAAGTTGATGATCGGAAGAAGCAGGTTGAATAACTCTGAAGCTACTGTGTTGGTGGACATGATTAACTCTAGAAATGAGTATGTCTACGCCGCGTTTGAACTGTTCCAACAAGATAATAATATCGCAGAGTTGCAAGATACATTGAAGCGCTGTGCCATACTTGAGTTACGTCAACGCGCTAATAATGCCGGTCGCAGTGCAGCCCAATCAGGCAGTTATGACGATGACGACAGTGACGACGATGACGACAGTGACGATGATGACGAGGATGATGACGAGGACAATGACGATGATGATGAACCTGTTGACGATACAATTTACAAGAAAAGTGTTGATCATGTGTTGAACAACTTGGGTCTTCGAAACATATGGGAAAATGCTGTTCCTAACAGATTTATCTTAATCGTTTTTGAAGCTGTTCAACATCGCTTGTTCACAGTTCGTCAAGGTCGTGTCTTGTGCGACTTGTTTCAATCCAAGTACGACATGGTACTAGCTACTTGGGAAGTCTACAAGGTTCAAAATGACGTGAATGATTTAACAGATTCCCTGCGTAGAATTGTTCGAGAGTTTGAAGTCGAAACAAGTGAAAACGATAGTGATGAAGATACCGAAAATGTTAAAGATAGTGATGAAGACAGTGTTGATGCACCAGTAGCACCAGAACCATCTGCTTATCAACAACAACAAGTTCAGCGTGCCAATCTAGATGCCAACGATGCAGAGTCCCAAAGACAACAGGAAATCGAAACTAGACGAAATGCCACGGAGAGTATTGCGAGAGCTAAAATCGAATTACTAAAGCACTCCTTAGATGTGTTGGTGAAGCAAAATGTAACTACTGAGGAAAAGGCTCTTGCCTTGTTCCAACGTGCGTTGAGAGGCGATCCATTAGTGGATGCTTGTATTGAAAGTTACTCAGAGGATCGTAACGTCGCTAATTTCTTGAGCACTTTAAGGATCTTATGTCACTTCACACCAGAACAAATTGAAACATTTGTTCGCGAAGAATTTAATAAAAAGGACGATGCACCTCCTGCGAAACCAGCCAAGCAACCAGCACAGCAACCAGTGTCACAGCCAGTGTCACAAGCAGCCAATGATCAAAGCGATTTAAGACAAATTATTACTGAAATTGATAAAAATGGTTTAATCAGCAAAGAAGGTACTCTATCTCTCGACCTTGCGTCTTTTAGCTACTCACTTACTCACAATTGATAACCCAATAGGCACGGCTAATCTATTAGCTTTGGTAAATGCACAAGATCCTAGAATTATGGGTTCATACTCGTTATTCAGAGAAGATGGTGATAAGAACGATTTGATCGACACTTTGTTCAGACTTTCGAGAGTACCAGATGCCAACAAAGCAAACTCTAACATCGAAGCATTCAGCACAGGCACCACCAAACCACCAGCATCAGCACCAGCTGCTAGCACTACTAAATTTCCTGTTCCTGCAGCCGAAGCTAGAGCAGCATATCTAACACCTACGCTTACGGTTGATGAACAAGGTCAAATCATTGATATTTTAGTTAAAGCCAACGCATTAACTGATAAACAAGCCGAGTACTGCAAGAAGAACTTAGACGATGATACTCTGAAGACTATTTTCGTTGTCTACGAGCGCAGCAAGGACGTCCATGCTATGATCGGTCACTTACAGATATTTTCAAGCTCTGCAGCTGATGACAAGGATGGCAATGATGACGAGGAAGAGGACGACGAGGAAGAGGATGACGAAGAAGAGGAGGAGGATGATGACGAGGATGACGAGGATGACGATGAAGACGCACGTGAAACTGCTAACTCACGCCCAAATGCATTAAATCGTGAAGATCGATTGACTGTTCAAGAGCGATTTGTATCTATTGTACAGAATCTAGAAATGACTCAAATGGAAACTGCTGCATTGAGATTGGCTATCGCCAGACAAGACAGGTCGGTGATGGTAGCGTTGGAAAATTTCAAGCAAGATTTAAGTGAAAATAATTTAGTTAATTCGTTAAAAAATATTGCGAAACAAGTAATTATTGAGAGCTTACAAAGCAATGACATCGCTGGCTCATCAGACACTAACAACGAGGACACTGAAGCAGTAAGAAGATTACCAAATTACACTGACGATGACGAGGACGACGATGATGATGACAGTGACGATGACGATAGTGATGACGATGACGAGGATGATGATGAAGATCAAAGTCCAGTAAGTAATGATGATCGCGTCAAGGTACTGACATCTGCACGCAATCACATATTTCCATTACTAGTTTCAGAGCTAGCAAAAGCAAACATCATAAGTCTTACGGAAGGTAAAAATCTGTTGAAATTATTTCAGGAGCAAAACTCCTCGATTCATTCAGCACTTGATACATACGACAGAGACTCCGACCTGCATAAGTTGGTTGTAAGTATGAAGGAGACCGTGAAGTACCAATGAGTAAATAATTAATTTAATTTTGACAAATTTTTTAAAACCCTACCCTGTGCTTGAATCTTGAACAGACTCGCTAAGGATAAGATACAGATACATACTGTGCTGATACATACAGTACTCTAAAGAATGTCAATGTTTGCGTCGATGAAGAGCAAAATGTTGTCTGCTGCAACAGGTGGGTTAACAGAAGGTGCTGATTCAACGAAATCTCCTCTGGATATCGTGAGAAACATGACAGATTACAATCCATCGGAATTATTGTCAATGGTTCCAACTGGTCTCGGTGGTGAAGAGGGTGGTGATGAAGAGAAACCTGCTGGTCCCATGGATTATGCCGCTAAATTGGTTAAATCGTTAATTCCTAGTCCAGAAAATCTAGCTGATATTTATGCTGCAAAAGTTAAAGGTATTCAAGGTGGTCCTGTCGAGAAGGCTGTGAGTGCATCTTACAAGGCGACTGCTTCATTAGACAGAATTACTAATGGTCGAGTCCAATCAAAAAGAGCCTCGTTAACCGCCAGTCAGTGCAAGGAAAAAGGTTGTCAAATATTCCATTATACAGTTGGCGATAAATGCCCATATCACACTGAATTAGATATTCTACCAAATGTTGTTGTAGATGGAAATAAAGGTTTAACTGAGAAGTTACAAGTAAGGCGCACCCTTGATAATACGCTCTTATATACTTACTTAATCATACTTATTCTTGTAGGCTAATTTTTTCCCTACCGAAGCTGTCTTAGATGATGCTGGTCAACCTATCAAGCAAACAATTGTTGACAGTGTGCGATCTGTGCTATTGCGCATTGAAGCTCACAAAAAGGCGGATGTTTATCCGTTTGACTTAACCCGTCAATTTGTTGAGAAAGCGAAGTCATTAATGAAGGGTGCGACCACTAAGCCACAATTAAGTGATATTGAACTTGGTCAGTTATATCTGCAATTTAAGAAGTTGGATAAGAATAATGACGACAACATCAATGCTGACGACCTCAAATTCCTAATTAATCGCATTGACCCAGAGTATATTAAAACAACAGCCGCTGATGTCCTACAAACGAAACTCATTGGGATGATCACCCAAACGAACGATAACGGAGTCAAGAGCACCACTACCCCGCCAAGCATCTCATTCGCCAGTTATGTTCTGAGCTTACAAAAGTTACGTTTACTTGAATCCAATCCAGCAATTCCAAAGGAATTATTACAATCCGCATTTTGGGATTTACGTTCATGTATATTGTACTTGCCTGACCGCCCATTAGCCAATTGGATGCTCAAGCGTGGATACTTGTTCGCCAAGGTCACTTACTTACTTACTCACTCACTCATTCTTTCGCTCGCTCACTTACTTACTCACTCTTTAGGAAGATTTGAATGACTGGAAGCGTCGTTACTTCAAGGTAAATATCGATAATCTGAAGAAAGGAGCCTTTTTAGAGTACTGGGAAATCGACGCCGATGATCGCGATGCATCCTTCTTCCGCGTTGAAACAGCCAACACGCCTAAAGTGAATCGCATCGCTTCCCCTATCGACGACGAGGTGAAAGACGAGAAATTGAAGGGATTCTATCCGTTACAAGACATTATTTATATTGATTTTTCATTGAAGACAAAAGTTGTAGGAACAAAAGAAATGACAAAAAATGGAGTAAATCCCAGTGAACAAGTGGCTTTCAAAGTGTCGTTTATGAATGGACGTCGCATCACATTGGCGGCTGACAGAGAGACCGCGACTACTTGGGTTGCCGAGCTATCACTGTATGCTTGTGCATCTCGTCTTATCACTGAATGGAAAGAAAATTGGGGCACTGCACGCAAAGAGAAGATCACTTTAAGAGACTGGATCAACGCAGGTGCAGCCATCGCGAAGTATGGAATGTACAAGAAGTTGGAAGAAGAGTTGAAAGGAGAAAAAGCTGACAAAAAAAAGATAGAAAAAGATATGGAAGAATACAAGCTGAACTCGCGCGACAATGAAGCCTTGCGCATCTGCAAGCTTGATGGGGATAACATGGAGACGGCCGGCGGATTGGTGTTGACGTCCATCAAATTATTCCAGCAGAATAAGTCTTACTTGAAGCAATTAGATAGTGTTACCACAGGTATCACCACTCACTCGCACCCTTAACCTTGCTTACTTACTCACATCCCTCGCTCTTAGGCGGTGCAATTGGATACTCAGTCCAAGGGTTTATTGCTGCTGTTCAGGTGTGGAACTATGCAAAATACTTCAAGAATCGGTTGAATCAAAATAAATATGGCGTGCAATGGGACTCGAAGAGTGCCACTCGTAGCTGCGAGGTATGCAAAACTGTTTTCAAATCTGCCACTATGCGTGCCCATTTAAGAAAGCATCATTGCCGATCATGCGGCGTAGTAGTGTGCAGTTCATGCTTGTCTGTTCCTATTTACATGAAGCACGTGGACGAGTACGTCCGAGTGTGCACGGATTGTGTCAAGAACAAAGGTCCACCTAAGGAGCGCATGGTTACATTTGATGGTGGTAAAGCGGCTATGGAAGCTGTTAAAAAACAAGCTACAGCTGTTGCTGTTGGAGAAGTGAAAGGTGCACTTGGTATTGAAGAAGTTGAATCGGATGATTCCGACTCGGATGACTCTGCAATTGATGAGTAATCAAACAAAAATTTGGTATCTCATATTAATATTAATTATAATTTATACATAGATTCTTCCGTATTCGTTGCTATCATTACTTTATTCTTTGTCTTTAATATCGATATTTAGTACTGTAATCCTTGGGACTCATGACTAAACCTCGACCTTTCTTCGCTCCTCGAAATACAACTTCAATAATATCTATCATTTCTTGTTTACTGTTCAAAGCCCAGTTGATCTTGTTGTTATTACCTGTCCCTAAATCAATCATAATATGTTTATTGCGAAAAAAGAACATTACAGTACATGGATCGTAAAGCTCATACATTGTATTGAAATCAGGGACTTCCGTGATATCAACGAGATATACAACAGCAAAATTCTTGACATCTTCTACAAGTTTGGACAGAACTTCGTCCATTTCCATACACGTGGGATCCCAATCGTGACCAAATCGAATTACGACGACGCGATCTTCTTCTGTAAGAATAGCCTGGTCTACAGCCCAACCACTATTTAAATGAGGAAGTAAAAATGACATTTACTGACACACTAGCTGATTGGTACTCGATAAACAACTATTCTACACTCACTCAGGCACTCACAACGTGTGGGGTGGGTCTGAGCTTTTTCGGACTCTTTCTCATCGACCGAACACCGGTACTATTTCGAAGTTTGAAGTGAGGAGGAAGCTTCACTCACTTACTTACTCACTCACTCACGCGCCTATTCACTCACTACACACAGATACCTATGGATCTGCTTAATCAGCTGGACAAGAGAGAAGAGGGGGTTACTAGGGACTCTGGTTAGGTCATCTTCCTACAACTAGTACAACTAATCTATGTATTATAAGTGCGAGACTGCGTTAACTGGGCTGTTATTCTCCGCGATACATCCCGGCGGGGTCCGTTTACGAGGGATATTATCATTAGTATTTTTTAATTCATCTACTAAATATGCGTACATTCGATCTTCCAGGTATATACGGTCCTCGATCCGCTGAGGTCCGTGTCGTTCATCTGGGAATATTATCAAGTCATAGTGCATACGCACCTCTGTTAGCTTGTTGATAAGCCGCGCGGTGTGTCTAAAGTGCACATTCTCGTCAATTAAACCGTGAATTAAAAGCAACTTTTTATTTGGCATATTCTTGACATGCGTCATCACGGCGCTGCTCTTATATCCTTCCACGTTAACGGCTGGTAATCCCATGTATCTCTCAGTGTAATGTGTATCATAACCATCCCATGATGTTACTGGTGCACCACTTATAGCACAGGCGAAAGTTTCGGATCCGCGGAATAAACACATGGCACTGAGATAGCCGCCATAAGACCATCCAAATATTCCAACTTTATTCGGATTGACTAAGCCGGCTTTGACAAAATGCTCCACTGCCGTCTGTTGATCGATGACCTCCAGATACCCCATGTTGTGCTGCACGGCCCCTTCGAACTTCAAGCCACGTCGACTAGAGCCACGATTATCGCATTTCAAAACCAAAAAACCTTCTTGAGCAAGACGTTGAGCACGCATATCAGCGGTAAGTAACCATTTATTTTGTACTGTTTGCACATGAGGACCGCCGTAGGTGGCTACAACGGTGGGATAAGGCCCTGGTCCATATTGACTGATATTAGGGGTGTAGATGCAACAAACCAAGTTGGTACCCGACTTCGGACAGGTAATAGGGATGATTTGAGGGGTTTGAAATATTGGTTGCAGCGTCAACAACCGCTTGTCCTGCGCCTTCATTATGGTGGCGATGTACTCTAGTTTCATCGTTTGTGTGTTGATTTGGTACAATCTGGTGATCGCCGGCTGCAATATAGAGTTAAAATTGTCTACAAGCAAGCATCTAGCCGCGTCAACATGGACAGTGTGTACGCCCGCCTCGTGAGTCAGTTGTATGAAACCGGTGGATGATACAGGCTTTAGGGATGCTACATAAGAGTGTAATTGAGTGCAATCACTGTAATTACCACTGAAATATACCAATCCTCGCTCAGTATCCACGTCATTAATACTGTCGACTACCCAGTCACCGCCGCCACCAATTGGATTGCCACCTAAAAGGCACACACACTGGTTGGATGAAGCGTGGTATTTATAGTAATATAACTGGGTAAATCCGCTCCTTTCCGACGCCCAAATGAAATAAAACGAGCCGTCTTCGGTGGCCTCGGTGCTGTCGGGTCGCCAGTTTAACTGAAAAGTGTACAACATATCATGTAAGTTGGTCCAGACGTCTGTAATCTCCTCGATCATGACTGTTCTCTCGCCGGTGACAGGGTCCAGCTTGAGTAACTGCAACACGTTTTGCTTACGATTTTGTATTTGTGCCATAACACTTCCATCTGGCCACCATCCAACGCGCGCGATGTAGTGGTCATTAGGGTCAATATGCGGATTATCAATGCCAATCACGTCCATCCATACACTTTCCGGCACAGAGGATGTACCATCATTCTTAGGCAATGCAACAACGGCTAGTTTAACTTTAGGATTACCAGCACCAGCGAAGGGATATCGATGTGTTTCACTGGTGGTTGGTTCTGCTTTCCCTTGATGATGAATAGTATACTCTGGTATATGATTTTCGTCAGCTTCAGTGTATGCGATGTAGTTACTATCTGGGGACCACCAAAAACCACGATAACGGTCCATTTCTTCTTGTGCAACATAATCAGCTAAACCACATGTAATACCAACTTTAGATCCATTAGTTGTAAGACGAGATGGAGCCCCTGTGCTCTTACCCGTGGATACATCGATAGCATATAAGTCGTCATTCATAACAAATGCGACGTAATTACCATTAGGTGATATATGAGGGTCAACTGCTTTCATTTGATTTGCGTCGTCGACGGGAGGAAATACTATATCCATTCTATCCTTATCACAGATTAATATACTACCATTTAATGGAACCATAAGTTTTGGTACAATTGCATCAACACTCCACTCATAACTACCAATTCCTCTTCCGTATAATCTCATTCTTTCTCTTGCCAATTGTTCTTGTAATGATAACGATGACATATTACCTATTTTTGAAGTATCAATAAATTTGTAAGTATCAAGCATAGTTTCACCGCTCATATCCCCATTTTCCCCAGCTGCTCCAACAACAGCCTTGATACTGTCACTATCTACTCGCACTGCAAACAATTGTCTAGATCCAGTGGTATCTGGATACAAGAATGAAAAGACATTCGATTCTGCTGATTTGGGGCTGAAAGAGCCTTGCATTGGCTGCATCGATCCTACTGATCCACAAGCAACATCTTCGGAGGTCAACTGTGTCATTATTGATGGAAAATCAACCACAAATCTAGCTGTAAGGCACACTTGACGTGCTTGAACTGTACCAAGTTCACAACAGGACGTAGTGCACGGATGGCCGCGGCCGGTTAGAAATACTGAGCTGGAGCAACTTCTGTTGATAGGAGGTCAAATTATATGTTCACCAATATCTTAGACACGCAGGGACCCGCTTCAGAGTATCTGGTCACAATTATCCGATAATAAGTACTCGACGATGACAAAGCCGGTACGGTAGTTCCTCCCACAGTCAAATTTGGCACTGTTCTGAAATTATTTCCTATTTGCTTCTTCGATAAAAAGCCGAAGGGACTTGGGACAATCCGTTGCTTGTAGTCAGTTGATGACCGAAATGAAGAGGTACATCGCTAGTAGCAGCAGTTCTCCCTACAAGCACGATTCTTTAGACATCAAGCCTTCGCCTTCTAGTGCCTCCTCATCTTCGTCGCAGAAGGAAAAAGTGTATAATAATGCTAGTTATCGTTCTGCTTATTGGTGGCTCACAGTGATCGGATCGTTTCTTTTGTTGATAGGTAATTGACAGTCTCTCTTGGCGACTCAATCAACTTATTTGCTAACTCATTATTTTTTAGGGTATATAGTATATTTCTTGTTTTTCAATCAATCAGAAGCAAATACTGGAACAATAGTCGATGAAAAGTATTTGCGTGCTCATAACATTGAGCTACAGCATAATCCATGTGTATGGAATCCAGGAGATCCTGTATTATACAATTTAAATACCAAACTTGGAGTACACTATGAAGCGGATCATTGGTTTCATATGTCTGAAATGTTTTTAACCAAGCATTCCACGCTGCGATCACATAATAGATTATCTAACGCATCCATCACTATATATAACTATGAAGATAAGATATTTGTCGATGCTATGAGTACTCAATCAATTACAATATAAGTTTATTTCTAGTCACTTACTTTCTCAACTAAATAAGGTGGTATGACGAAATTTGTAGTAATAGGAGGAACCATAAGTACAGTGAACTCTGTCGGTCGTGTCACTCGAAACCTGAGGAAAAAGCAACATAGGTCAATGGAGTATAGTGCATCCGCGGAGCAAGCACTGCCGCCTCCTCACCCACCAGTGTTATCATTAAACAAGGCGGTATTTACCCATTTACCGACCAGCAAGGTTTTCCCGTTGCTGCATGCAGGTGAACCTCTACTTACTCGCTCATTTAAATCACACTTTACTTACTCGCTGTACTTACAAGGTGATACCGTCTCCATTCATCAATCACAATTACGCAAGTATGCGCACGTCGTTGACGTCGCAAACATGACTACTAACAACGCTTTCATGCAGAATGCTGGTATTAAGGGTGTTTTCCCACCAGATAAATTGGTTTGTGCAAAATTTTTAGGTACGTTAGGTGGTGAATGGCCCACACCTCAACGCGGCCACTGGTTCCCAAACCCAGGCGATGTTGACTCATATCGCAACAATATACGGGCTCTGTGCCCCATCACCAGCGAGAAATTGAATTTAGTCAAGAAAAAAAGGAAATATAAATTGTTGATATATCAGCGAGATTACTCGCGAAAGATATCTAATCAAGAAGGTTTGTGTCACTCACTTACTCACTCATGCACTTACTTACCTTCTTCAATTTGTTTCACAGAAGCCATAGCAATGCTGAAGCAGAAGCTGCCGGAATCAGACTGGGAAATCACACTGCTTATGCATAGTAATGACCGCTCGCCGTGTGAGTTGGCCCACCAGCTGTCGCACGTCGACGTGTTGGTAACGCCACATGGATTCCAGTCCCTGTTACTGCTGTTCCTGCCGCGACCAGCTATATTATTCGAGGTGTTTCCGTACCGATACTACAAGAGAGCCTATGGTCCGTTATCGCTGGAGTATGGACTCGTCCACGTGGGCTCAATGTCGCCGCCGCAGACCTGGTGGTCGACGTACTTCATCCATTTAGTGTCGTCGGCGTACTGCATGGATTCAGCGGAATGCCGAGGTTTTGCTAGGCAAAGTGATGTCGCAGTGACCAAGTTAGGAGTAGACAAGCTGTTGAACAGCATCCACGTGAACTTAGACAGGTTTGGCGACAGCAATAGGGATTACTTGTTTAATTAGAATATTTATTTGTACATAATACAGTTACTTTCGGATCCTTATGTCATGTATTTGATGGCCTATTTTATGTTTCCCATTCACGGAGTGCCCACACTCTAGCCTTGAATGAGTTATGATTCACTCAGACGTTGTCTGACACCTTCTCGTCGTGTGCAGCTAGTAGAGCATCCACACTCTGGGGCTTGAAAGACTCGCAGTTGTTATTCAGGACAGCGCTTGCATCTACTTCCTCTGGAATTGAGCCCACCATCGCTGTAGCAATTGCTGCATTCTGGTCGTGCGCAGCTAGTAGAGCCTCCTCATTCTCATTCTGGGGCTTGGAAGACTCGCAGTTGCTATTTGGGACAGCGCTTGCATCTACTTCCTCTGGAATTGAGCCCGCCGTTGCGGCAGCACTCGCTATTTTCTGCTCGTGTGCAGCTAGTAGAGCCTCAACGCTCTGAGGCCTAAACGAGTCGTAGTTGCTAATTAGGGTTGAATTCATTATTTTCTCATCGTGCGCGGCCAGCAGGTCCGCCACACACATTGGTTTGAAAGACTCGTAGTTGATTATCACCGCAGCATTTGGATTGACTTCCTTCTTCAACTCTGGTGATTTTAAGGAGTCAACCCCCGACGTCTCACTGCTTGCACTCAATTGCATACTTTGACTTTTCTTGAAGCTGGGAGGTGTCGATGCAGATGCGTCGTCGGTGCTACTGGGACTTGCTTTGAGACTCCTGGCTGAGACACTTTTATACAATCGGGACAATAGCGAAGGTGATGATGTTTCGACGGCGATTGGCGGTGTTGGCGAAGCAGCTGGGTCGTCTACAGGGTCGGTCTCACGATTGATGTCACTGCCTTGCGACAGTTGCTTGGTCAAGCTTTTACGCCTACCTGTGTTCAGCAGAGGGGATGGTGCGTCAACGGGCTCCTCAACAGGTTCTATCTCACGCTTAATATCAACAGCTTGTTGTAATTTAGTAAAGCTTTTGCGTACTCTTGTGATCAGCGACGGGGATGGTGTGCTAGCGGGTGATATCAGCTCTGCTGCATGGTCTACGCCGTCTTTGGCATCACTAGTGGGTGTAGATTGCGTTATCGATTTGCGAATTCTTCCTCTCAGCGACGGTGACGTATCTGCGGGTGCTGTCAAGTCATCTACAGCGTCGATAGTACCAGCTTGTTGCTGCTGTGAAGTAAAACTTTTCCGTATTCTCGCTATAAGAGAAGGCGATGGTGTGTCTGGCGACGACTTCGACAACTCCTCGTCATTGCATGTGTCACTGTTTTGCGGGCTAGGAGATCGCATCGTGAAACTTCTACGAAGTCTCGACAGTAACGATCCATCGGGATTGTTTGCATCATCCACGCCAGCATCACCTCCATCGGCATCACTCGGAGGCGAGTTGAACGGCGTAATTGTCTTCGCGGATATCGATGGTTCCACTTCAATGTAGTCCCCGGCCTCGGTTATTCGTACTTCCTCATTCTTATATTTTTTACACAGCAATACACACCCATAAAAGAAGGAGTCGGCAACGGAACTATTCTCGAATTCAAAATTCAAAATCCCTTTATCATTCTTGCTGCTACTCGCGGTGTTCACTATTGTTACACTGATGAATTTGTCGCGATCCTTCCTGCTTCGGCAGTGCTCGCTTCCTCTTGCAATTTGCCGCATATCTGCAACAGAAAATGCTAAATTTTTGAATTTTTTATTGAAACTAACGGTGCAAACGATGGTTGACGAGGGCGGCAGTTGCTTCTTTATGACGCAAATCCGCGAGGACTGAGGGGTGCCAGACTTGGCTGGGAAGTGTAAATCGGCTTTATAACCGCTACTTTCTAAACGATTTTCAAACTTTTTTACCTCGTTAATCTCATCGATTGACATGGACTTGCTGTGATGACTGCAATCAATACTACTACTGCTGCAGCTACTCCTACTTGTGCTCTCATCATCACTGCCATCGCCATCCTCATCATCATCATCATCAGCAGCAGCTTTTGGTTCGAGTTTACTTGGCGCAATATCTGGGATAAAAGCAACAATACCAGTTGTTAAACCACTGAAGAAATTGTTGAATGCTTCAGTATTGCTTTCAGAAGTTGATACTTCCCCGGTAGCTACATCACTATTATCGATCGAATCTGTTGTTGAATTGGGTGGAATCAATGACGCAAACAAGCTCCCTGTACTTCCAATAATTGTACTTGATCCATTGAGAAGTGTATCAGTACCACTACCTAGTATAGACACAAAGTTATCAAGATACTTTTTGGGAGTATCATCCCCCTCTTTACTATCACCACCACTTACTTCTGTACCAGTCCACGAAGTACTTCCAATAATTGTACTTGTTCCATTAAGAAGTGTATCAGTACCACTACCTAATATAGACACAAAGTTATCAAGATACTTTTGGGGAGTATAATCCCCCTCTTTACTATCACTTGCTTCTGCGCCCGTCAATGAAGGTATATATGCTAATGGATTAACTAGGGTAAAGAAGTTAGTAAATATGTACTGTAATGCAATGGAGTGAGTGAATATATACCATAATTGAGTAAACTGTGTTGTGCCTCATCAATAGATTCGGTACTGTCGCTACTAGAGTCTGAGGAGCTATTGCTACTACTACTACTACTGCTACTGCTGGCACTATGGGTGCGACTCATCGTGAAAGCACGTGACCAAATGGACTCATGTATCTCCCGATCAATCTATTCACTTTCCGTTCGCTAATCGGTATGGTATGCTATAGTTCGGTTCCTTTGCCGACTCTCCCCGGATTCCTGAGTACCGGCAGTACTGACATTTGTCTTCGCGCAGGCGTCACGAGCTAGCTAGTAAAACCCGTACATCTAAAGCTCATTGCACTGCGTAGCACTCTCAGCTTGACTGCGCACTTAATGTATAAAACGGATTTTATTGTAACTGAAAGGTGACGAAGTGAAAGAGAAATACGTGTGATATGCTAGTTAATTATAGTAACAATTCTTGCAAATTATCAATGAGCGCTGCCATGTCGTTGGTTTGGTCGTACTTGTCCAAGCAGGAGTGCACCGAGTCACTGCCCTTATTAAACATGTCTAGCAACTTGGTTCCGATATCTTTTTGAATGATTCCTTCTTTGATTAGCTCGGCTACTAAAATAGGGAAAACTTGTTGTCTTGCACTTCTGGCGGTTGTTGGGTGATCGACTCCAGCCTCCTCGTCATCATTATTGTCATCTTCACTCTCACTCTCACTCTCACTCTCACTGTCATTTGTATCTGCATTTTCATCGTTGCTGCTCATATCATCATACTTGGTATAGTCGAATTTATTGGATTCGTCGACTATCGCTTGCGCTTGCCTCAAGTAATCCTCGTATTCCATGTTAAAGTCTCCATCTTCCCTGCCATCTGCGTCACTTACACTCTCATCGTCGTCGTCGCCGTCTTGGTTCATGTATTGCTTCTCAGCAAGAGTCTCGGCAACAACTGATTTACTGATTGAAATCAATCTTTTCTTCAACTTTAAAGCATCAAAATCGCGTTTAAAATCTTTCATTGCATCTTGCAAATCGTGGTTGCCAGTGACAATAGCTAGCCGTAGAGCGGAGATCTCGATAGGAGTCAGGGACAACTCATTCGTTATGTCTTGGAACAGCTCCAAGATCAATTTGTTATCCTCTTCCTCCTCCTCTTCTCCTTCTTCCTCGTCGTCGTCATCATCTTCGTCGTCCTCGCTCTCGTCTGTATTGCTATCATCTTCGTCTTCTTCTTCGTCCTCGTCGTCATCACTCAAGTCTTTATTTGCCATAGCTTTCACTATGTCTAGATTCACTATTGCATGCACCAGCTTTTGTACATCTACGATTAAGGTAGTCAGCAATAGTGACAATGAGTGAGTAAGTGAATGAGTAAGTACCTTGATTAACCTCGTACTGCTTGAAAATATCCCTAACGGTCTGGTCGCCGTTGTCTATTAATGAATACAATATTTTGATTTGTAACCGATTCATGCGTCCGTTCTTACCTAGTACGTCAATAACACTTTTTTGGTCGGAAGGGGTCAACACAGACGAAGTACTAGTGGTCGTTACATTACTTGGACTGACAGGAGTGCGTCTGGGAGGTGGCACCGATGTGGCGGCGTTAATAATATTCTTTCTATTTTCAACAGGATTCTCAGCTAACACTTTGAGTGTGTCGAATAAGTACTCCAAATCCTTATCTCGGTTGAAGGAATCAATAGCTGACTCGATTAACTCGTCTTGGTTGGACTCGTACTGCTGCAGCAAGGAGTCACAGTCCTTGCGACTCAACATATTACGACGTAACATCAGATCTAATGCGTACTTTAGCAGCGATGCTTTGGCTGCGTGAATAGGAGATGACATGCTATTGACCTGGACACTATCTGCACTGGAATTGTCAGTATGTATCCCTTGGACTATGCCTTGAATGGTGTCCATGAATGACTGAATATCGTCGTTGTCGCAATATGCTTGATATGCTTCGCGCACCACATCGTAATCCCCGTCGTACAAATCACATAAGCATATTCCTTGCTCGCGGGTCAAGAAATTTCTATGCACCGAAGCAAAAATGAGTATAATGAATCGACGAGGCACATTCTTACTCCAGACATTCTCAACTCCAACTGTTTGCATTAAACCATCAATATCCACGTGATCCTCGTCAACGGTTTCGTCGTTGTGACTGAGTGAGTCATCGCGACTATATAAGCTAAGTGCACGCAGTAGCGAGTCCTGCAACTCATCCACATTACCATCTGCTTCGTATAACTCAAATGCAGCAATAACGTATATATTCTTCTGTTTTATTAAATCAAACAATGAGCTGGCCATTGAGGACGTGATGCGGCCGTTGCTTAGCATATCACCGACTATTGCACCTAGCGATGAGACGATGTTGGGACTAATTTTAGTTGATTTCTCTTCGCTCGCATTGCTATCCTCGTCGTCACCGTCATCGTTAGCCAATTTATACAATGATTTGGCAAGCAATTGAACGTTATTGTCACTTTGGAATTGGTTATATACCTCCTGAATATTCGCATCGAAGCTCAATATCATGTGACGTAGTAATAGTAATTTCTGTTCGGTAATTTTATTGTTTTTATATAGTTGGTCACATACTTGTAAAAGTTCATCTTGTGCCATGCATAGATTGCGTCCATTCCCATGTTCTAGTATCCTAGCAAACTGTAAGCATATTTGTGCAAAGTATTCCGCGTCGTTAGATGCAGTGGCTACCGAGTATGCGGCATACAGGATTGTTGATGATGGATCATGTAACAAATCTTCCAATAATCTAGCATTTTTATTACTTAAAATATCTCTATTTTTTAGACCATAAATAAATCTAGAAATGTCATTTAATACCTGCGAGTATACTTCATTGATGTTGACCCCATCTACTTCACTCTTCTCTTCATTCACATGATTTATCTGTTCAGGCTCTTTACTACTTGTTGATGAAGGCGCAGCATCTTTAACGATCAATGAACAAGGAGTTGATGGTAGTATATCGGGTGATGAGCATGCAACAGACAAAGGCACTACAATCCCGTCGTCGGTTAGAAGACCAACTACAGTCAATTTACTATCTAGTCGATATATAATATGTAAGATATCATTTACTTCTTCCAATGGTGTATTAGCACTCAATACCACTGTTTTCTCGGTGTCGCCATGAACAATTCGAACAAGACGACTTTTGCTCATCGTTTTTTTATTACGCAACGTATCGTAATAGTAAATCACGCTTTGTCCCTCGAGTTTGAGTTTTGAATTTTTTTAGAATCGCTAGTACCGGTGTAATACCTGACGGTTTGAACTTGTCAAGGTTGAACCTGTCAAAGGTTGATCTGTATCATACTATTATCTGGCTGAACCTGTTAGGTTGAACTTGACCTTAAATAACCAAGGTGCTTACTAATAGTGACTTAATATATAGTCATGTGTCCAATGACGAGGCAAACCAGCGGCTACGCCAAGTAACTGCTTAAGATGTTGTGCGAGTTGATATAGAAGGAAGAAGAGATACTATTACTTACTTACTTACACTGCAAATATTGTCATTAAAAACACGTTTACATTTGTGAGCGAGAAATGATAGTAGATAGGTCACCACTGAGTACCCAGCGTACTAATCATCCTTATCGTTATATCATTCATTCATCTTTCATATTTCATCACCCTCAAAAGCATCGTCATGATTGTAATCATCATCGTCGTCGACGTCCTCGTTATCATCGCTATCTTCTTCATCGACCTCGTCATTGTCAAACAAATAGCCTTCATCAACATCATCATTACCATCACCAAAATACTCGACGACGTGGGCCCTGACTGCGTCTCTACCTTGTAGGGTAACGTGTGGGCAGTTTCGAATATTCAATTCTATTAATGGCGTGGTTTTCGCTGCAAATGCATAGAGAGACTGATCCGTAATATTGGTTTCGTCACAATAAACTCGCGCTAACCGATCTAATTTAGCGAGCTCAACGACTGACTTATCCGTGATTTTCATGCAACAACTAAAGTAAAATTTTTCCAGTTCCAGCTGTGTTGTCGCTATCTGATGAATCGACTTGTCCGAGATATCGCAATAGCAAAGAAAAAGGTCCTTCAAACTGAGATTTGTCACGATTGCTTCAACGGCTAGATCAGATGCTTTGGTATATCGAATATCCAACTTTTTTAGACAACGCAGATTCGCTGCTACCCGAATGATTGAGGTGTTGGTGATCAATGGACAATTGAAGAGGTACAAGTCTTTCAGGTCAGGCAAGTTTTCTGATACAGCGATGATGGCTTCATCAGTTAATTTGTAGCAGTTACACAACCACAGGG
>JACCDO010314963.1_pt1 | contig 24422 bp, 25 predicted proteins | sample 7446101 | NCBI WGS metagenome assembly JACCDO01 (sample SAMN15323440, study PRJNA562643) | freshwater metagenome | isolation source: river surface water | place: USA:Blue River Watershed | collected 2017-08-16
ATGAACTGCGGTAATTATCGCCATTACTCGTGCCACCTACACCGGATCCTTCTACCGACACACAGATTCCCATTTACGGCGAGTCTTTCACTTCTTTCCTAAGTTTTGAGTCCAAAAATTTATTTTTTGGACAGATTCAAGATCATCCCTAACAAATATTACTTTAAATAATACAGTTACAAATATAGAGAAAGAGTACGTCAAATAGGTAAATAAAATAAATTATCAATTGTTCTAGTTTTCAGAGTAGTAAAAATAAAATATCCATTTTTTTAAAGTTTTAATTCAATGTAGTGCTAGTATTATAAAGAATATATACTTATATAGTTACAAGTGATGGTTGTTACACAACATTAGATGCATAATAATAAATTTAATTTCAAGCGGCCTTAAATCTTCAACCTTCGATTTTTCGATCGGACATTCGTGTGTGCGTAAGTCAGTATCATGAAGTGCATTGTACTAATATTATTGTTGTGTTTGGCGTGTATCGTTGCAGGTCGTGGTATTTGGGGGAGCAGAAAGAAGAAGGATGATGAAGAGATAGCAGTAAATGTACCAAAACAACAAAAAAATATCCCTGGAAGAAATAGGGGAAATAATTTTGGTAATAATAATGATGTTGCCGAGAATATACGTAACATGTTGAATGCTTACACTACCATGATGGAGACTCTAGTGACTAGCCCAGAATTTGATTCAATGATTACTCCTGATTCAGTTAAAAATATTATTATGCAGGTTCCAGGATATGATGAAAATGCAGAATTACAACAATTAATCCATTCCCCTCAATTTTCCAATCCTGATTTATTGAAAGCAACTATTGTTGAAGGAATAAACACTCTTAAAACTTACACGGACACAATCATAGAATTTGTTAATGATCCTGTAAAAATGCAGGAGATTATTGATCAAGTGCCAGATAATATGAAGGAAATTTTAGAAGCAGGTAATAATATATCATATAATTTCTTACTCACCTAGTTTTTTATTTATTTATTTATTTTGTACTCTTTTTGTAGTAATGAGTGGTGACACAAGTTCTATCAAGGAATATATCAAATCATTCCCTGGTATTCAAGAGGAACAACGAGAATTATTATCGAATTTATTAGATGGAAATACTGAATCAACAATGAAGTCTGTTCAAGATATTCTATCGAATCCAGAGCAAATAGAAGCAGCACGTCAACAATTTTTAAGTGATCCTCAGATGGCAGAAATGCTTGGTATTCCTGATGATGTTTTACATAGCAAGGAAAAATGGGCTGCATTAATGGCAGATGGATTAGAAGCATTAGCACAACAAGAAGCAACAGGATTTAATGTAGATGATTATGACTTAGATATGGATTTAAACGGAAATTTAAATAATAGATTTGGTCAAGCAAGGATATAAATTAACGAGGACAATTTTTAACTGTAAATAAACTTATTATTGGACTAATATTTCTGTTGCGACTCATTGTACTGGATTCGGAGTAACTAGACAGACGCATAAGAGAGCTCAAAACCGAAAGAGTCCCGAATTTAGCGATATTGCGGCCCTTATATTCAAAAAATTTGAATGACCATTGTTTTAGAGAAAAGAGCAAGAGAGACTCGTCTTGGTTGAGATCATCATAAATTAATAACAGCTATCAAAGAGTAAATAAGACATATACCCGAGCTAACAGTGATGTCAACTAACAAGAAAGTTCAGAGAGTTCTTACGGAGGAAGAAATAGAACAGGAAGCAGAGAGAAATAGACAATTACGTAAAAAACAATATGTTATTCATGATAAACTACACGCTCAAAGAGACGATTACATCACAAAAACGGGAGAATTTGACGCAATTAGATATGAAAATAACGAGTTATTCAATGAAGTTAACAGAACGAGAGAGCAGCTAAACGATACAATAACCATGTGTATGTTGTCGAATATTATGAAAAAAAGGGCTTCAGTTATGGATAATTTATCAAGAATCTTAAATTTTGATAATTTTGCGAGTGGTTTACAGGGAAAATATTCTGATGAAAGTGGATCTTTTTCTTGGGGTTTATTAGGTGGTGATGTAGGTTCATTAACATCACCCACACCACCATTACTTACATTATTAGGTCCATTAGAACGTCAAGAAAAAATTCGTGCTGCTCGTAATGCTGGTCCAAAGAAAAGTGAAGAAAGATTAATTGAAGTAAGAGCTGATGAAGTAACTCAAGGTGGAAAAGATAATAATAATAATGACGTTGATGAAGCCACAAATGCGCGATTTGCAGCACTTGCGAGATATGCTGAAGTTAAATCTGCCCCTGGACCTGACGGAAATATAAGAACCTTTAACATTGAGTCCCTTGTAGATCCAATAGACCCTGTTCAAACTGTTGAAAATTTGTTTGATTTTTCATTTTTAATCAAAGAGAAAAAAGTTTTAGTCTCAGTGAATGATGAAAATGTACCTTATGCGACATACGCTCGTCAAGAGACTAAAGCAGGTAGTAAACAAATGGTATTAACACTTAAAATGAAGGATCTTAAACAGCTTTGTGCACAGCTACAATCAGATGGTACCCAGTGTGAATTACATAGAAATGACGATCTTTATGCCGCTAGGAATGCCCACGAACAAGCTGATATATTAGACAGAAGAGCCAAATCCAAGACATCAAATCAAGTTACGGGTAAAAGAGGAAAAGCATCATCTTTATCACAGGATGATACTGAATCTAGCAATCCAAAAAAAAGTAGAAATAGTACTGCATAATAAAAATGAATGTAAAATTGTTCAGTTGTAAATTATTATTCCTTCCATTTATTGTCTTTCTCACTATAATCCATTACAATAACTGTCACGCGGTGTTTATGCAGGACCGGGCAATCGGTTGAGAGAACTAATCCCAGATCAGATCCAGATCCTCGGAAGTTATCACTATCGTCTGCAAATTAGCAGAAGAAGACTCCTGGACGATCAGTTTACCTCATCTAGCAAACCAAGATGATTGCGGCTCAAAAGCGCATGCTTAAAGCGAACCTTACCGAGGGAATGCTTGGTATTCAAGCAAATTTGGTTCAACTGTACTCCTCGAATCTTTCTGCAGTAGCAACACAAGCTGCGCTGATAGCTGGGTTTGCATTCACTGCATGTACATCAGATATATCTACATCGTCCTATATGACAAATGATGAAGAAACTGTTTTGGCGTATTTTTACTTTGTATTTTTTACGATATGTTTTGTTGCAGCATTATTCTGTTTATCACAAGCAACAATCGTCGTTATGTTTGGTCCATCAATGTCATTAAAAGGAGAATCAGAAGAAGCAGTAAAGGTTGCGGCTGAAAAAATGAGAGTACAACAAGGATTAATATTTCTTTTAGGAGTAATATCAATCTCATCATTATTTATCGGCGCTTGTATACAATGTTGGGCACTATATCCACGACCAATTGCCGCAATATGCACATTCTGCTATTTAGCTGGATATATATTACTAGTTCATCACGGACGTGTCACATATGAATATTTTATTCGTGATCCTGATATTACATTATTATTAGTGAAGGACAGTGCATTGAATAAAAGTGCGACATTAAAAGGTGATAATCCAACAAATGTTGTAGAAAAATCAGAAGATCAGAAGTTACGAGAAGCATTTGAAATGGTAAAATCAAGATGTCAAGGCACAATATGGCGACGGATACCATTGGAAGAAGGTGGAACATATTCAAAATGTTATGCAGTTCTTGAGAAAGGTAAAGTAGATATGTATAAGAGTGAAAATGACTACTTTAAACAATCCAATCCATTGATTAAAGTACCAATTAAACTATGGAATTATTATGTTGAAACGGATCAAAAAAAATTTCGACGAAATATTGCATCGATAAGAAACACCTTCAAAGCTGCAGTACTAGGGAACGGGGAGTTCGGTGTGAAGGAGTTGTTGACATCCGAACATGATCTAGCATTTGCAAGTGAAAATTTTAAATTTGCATTAATTCCACGTTTACATTCTGAATTAGTTGCAATGGATAATGTAGAATTTATATGTCATGATGAAAAAAGTTATAAACAATGGGTATACACATTATCAACAGTTTGTGATGCCTATCAAGAAATTGCATCGAATCCTACCTGCACGGATACCCTTGCAGGTAACGCATCAGATGTCGAGTTTGTAGTAAAAGCAGCTAACGTAATTCTTTAATAGTTTATTTGTATATATTTAAAGTAAAAAACCACAGAACCAGTAGTGAAAGCAGCCAACGTTATTCAGTAGCTTATATTGTATATAGAAGCAAGATGAACCGCGCCGAAGTAACCGCAGGGCCTTCTCTTTGACGATGCGGTGCAACACAAACCATCACTCTGGTATCCTCGCCAGGAGATAAAGTAACAGAAAATATGGCTGCATTTGTGCCTCCAGTCCCATCTGGATCTCCTCCTTCATTGCATGCACCTATTGGTGGTGCTACTGGTTGGCAAGAATATCATGAAAGATATCATCAAAGTATTAATGATCCAGAAAGATTTTGGAATAATGAAGTTAATAAATACATAGGTAATATATTTTTAATAAATATACAGCTTACTTAGTATTATTTCTTCACTTTATTTTATATCTAGAGTTCTTCAATCCGTACAAGAATGTGTCGAAAGGTGACTTTATTCAAGGGGATGTTCGATGGTTCACAGAAGGAAAACTTAATGTATGTTATAATTGCGTTGATAAGCACTTGGCTACCAAAGGAGATCAAACGGCAATTATTTGGGAAGGTGATGAACCTGGAACAGATAAAAAAATTACTTACAATGAATTACATCGTGAAATATGTAAAATTGCTAATGTAATGATTAGTCATGGTGTGAGAAAAGGTGACGTAGTTACTATCTACATGCCCATGATCCCTGAACTAGCAATGGTTATGTTGGCATGTTGTCGTATTGGGGCCATCCATTCTATTGTCTTTGCAGGCTTTTCATCTGAATCATTGAAAGGTCGTATTATTGATTGTAATTCAAAGTATATTTTTGTTGCAGATGAAGGTTTACGTGGTGGTAAAGTACTCAAATTAAAATCTATTGCCGATGAAGCAGTTGCTGGCTGTCCTGAAGTCAAAAATATGTTTGTATTCAATCGCACTGGTGGAAGTATTAATATGACTGAAAAACGGGATGTGTTGATGGCACCAGAATTACTCAAAGCAAGACCTTATGCACCATGTGAGTGGATGGATAGCGAGGATATTCTGTTCATTTTATACACATCTGGTTCCACTGGCAAGCCAAAAGGTGTCGCTCACACAACTGCAGGATATTTGCTACAAGCTGCAATGACCACTGACTGGTCATTTAATTTAAAGAAAGATGATGTTTATTGCTGTGTAGCTGATTGTGGCTGGATAACAGGACACACTTACATAGTATATGGACCATTATGTAATGGTGCAACCACTGTTATGTTCGAATCTATCCCAACTTATCCTAACTCTTATCGGTATTGGGATGTGGTTCAAAAGTATAAGGTTACTCAGTTCTATACTGCACCAACTGCTATTCGAACATTAATGCGTTTTGATACAGAACCAATTAAAAGTTACGATTTATCAACCCTTCGTGTCCTTGGTACTGTTGGTGAACCAATAAATCCCGAGGCTTGGCGTTGGTATAATGAGAATGTTGGACGTGGTAACTGTACTATTGTTGATACTTATTGGCAAACTGAGACAGGAGGTCATGTTGCTAGTAACTTACATGGTGTTCATCCTATGAAACCAGGATCATGTGCATTACCATATTACGGCATTGATTTCTGTGTTGTTGATCCAACAAGTGGAAAAGAAATATTAGGTAATAACGTTGAAGGTGTATTATGTATCAAACGACCATGGCCATCTATTGCAAGAACAGTATATGGTGATCATGACCGTTATCTCAATGTATACATGCGCCCATATCCAGGTAAGTCCATATATACCACAACAATCCAAGTGATCGATAATATTTTATCTATTGATAAATTCTACCCTTGAAAAGGGGTTGTTTTTAGTTACTGATAGGATACAAATATGCAATAATCTATATCTGATGGATGTCTACTTTACATATTTTATTACCATTTATAACAATGATTTTTATTAGGTTTTTATTTTACTGGTGATGGTTGTAGACGTGATAATGACGGTTATTATTGGATAACTGGTCGTGTTGATGATGTAATTAATCCATCTGGTCATCGTATTGGTACCGCAGAAGTAGAATCTGCATTAGTTGGATGTTCAGAGGTTAGTGAAGCTGCTGTTATTGGTTTCCCACATGAAATTAAAGGTGAAGGAATTGGTTGTTATGTTATATTAAAACAAGGTATTGAGGGTACAACAGAATTAACTAATAAATTAAAAAATGCAGTACGTACTGCTATTGGTCCTATTGCAACCCCAGATTTTATTATTTATTCTGATTTACCAAAAACACGTAGTGGTAAAATTATGAGAAGAATATTAAGAAAAATTGCTGCTGGTGAAGAAGATTCAATTGGTGATATAACAACACTTGCTGATCCTACTGTTGTTGATAGATTAATTGAAAAATTTAAAGAATTAAATAAATAAAGCACTACAAGTACATCGATTGTAATATAACGAGTGTAACATTACAATTTTAACGACAACTTCAACCATCATGGGGGTAGTACCGGTTGGGTCCGCCGGTCCTAAGAATTATGATTTTAATGATTTTATAGATGAAGAAAAGCTCTACCAATGGTCTTGTATGTCCATGTATAAGCTTCCTAACGCTTTCTTATATATATTTTCTCTATTAATTGGACTCTAAACGCTGGTGGGGCCAGGTAGGTTTATATTTCCGGCCATCGCCGACTGTATCTTCCCTCTGACCGAACAATACAAAATTGTGTGCAATTTGTAAGGTAGAATTTGTGTTAAAGAGTGAGTAGATAGAAAAACTAATTGTTTGAGTGATGAAACCAGTAGTAACCGTATTGCCTAAGAGGAAAAATGCATCACCTTCACTTCGTCCACCATCTCCACGAACCAATACCAATCAACTGAGAAACTCGATTAGTGGAAGCATAAGTCTGACGAAACGATACGGCAGTCATGATATATGGCACCAGGTACACCTAATATAATGCATACATTGACTTAATTTTTGCTAATTTATTTCTTTTCAGCCGGCAAATAATGCTGTAAAAGCAAAAATAGTTACTACACATAAGAAAACAATCAGTCCTCAACTAGATGACCAATTTTTATTGAATCAATCCGCTGATTTTGATGCTGCAGATATTGAAGTTGATCATATCAACAATATTTATGATCCTGCAGCCCAGAATATGCTTCATGATTTTGTAGAGGCACAAAAACATAAAGAATTTGAAGCATCATCTGGAATTCGAAATAATTTTTCTGATGAACAAGAAGAACAATCCGATTGTACTTCTAATGACACCTCTAATGTTTATGAAGTATCAGAGGGACAAGAGCAAAGCAATACTGAGGATTGTGAAGATGTAATAGCCGTACAACTACCAGATCCATCATCAATAAATGCTGCTGACATCCCACTATTTTTAAATCAAATAACCAAATACATGGATGTATTAAAACTAGAAATGGACAAAAAATCTTCAACTAATGGGGCAAGTAAATCGCCTCTTACACCATCAATAGCGAACAATGATAATAATCATGGTACAAAATTACCAGTACAAACTATGACTATAAAACCAAATATGCCTACTCAGCCTGTAAATATCGCAGTAAAAAAATCAGTGCACATAGCAAATAAACCTCGTAGCAATACAGGTCCAATAGCCGTGTCGAATGTAAGAAATGGAGCAGTTCATCCTAATGAAAAAATGTTCTATACGGGAAATATAGGTACTACTCCCACCAGTTTTAGCTCATCACCACCTATAAATTCACATTGGGCATCACTTGCTAATGCCAAGAATAAAAACAATGGAAATGGTATTGATGTGAGCAGTAACAAGAATAGCACCATTCAATTGGTGGCACCAAGGGTTAAGAAGGTAACCGAATTTGGTAGTGTAGATAGTATATCAGAAGAACATTCTGTTGGTAGCTGCAATGTCTTATGTTTGAGTGAAGCCTCAGCATTCGACGATATATCAGTTGGCTCGTCTTCCTCCACATCTACCATTCGCAGCTCGCGAAGCAAGAACAGTGTTAAATCACCTTAATTTAATTTATTTTTTAAATGTTACAGTTAAACATAATATACAATTATAAATTATTATTATTCATAGCTGCCATCTCGCTATATGCAGCATATCTACCTGACATGTAACCAGAATGATACCATGCTGCTAACATGTCATTTAATGCTTCATCTAACATATATTGTTGACTTCCATGACCAGGTAAAGTCTTCGGCAGATGTTCGTCATTTGAGCACACTTTTTTACTATTTCTAATTGAATCATTCTCGGTATCATTTGTAGAAACAGTTTGCCAAGGTCCTGGTTCACCAATAAGCTCTCCATCTTCTACTATTGAATCTCGTTGACGCTTTTCATTGTTCGACTTCTTAACACGATGACTTTTCACTGCTTTATTGAATACATTCAATATAACAGTGTCATCCCAACTACTTTCAGCAAAGTTATTATTTCCTGTTTCATATTCCTCATTTATATTTTCATTATCCAATGAAGTATTTTTTAATTTCATTTTTAATTCATTATTCTCACTTTCTAATTGCCGCAACTTTGTCATTATCTCATCATTAGTGCTAGAAATAGAGACTCCACCACTGGAAGCCGCACTCATCGATATAGGTAAAGATATTTACCTTTCTTACCGTACTCCAAGTTTTTTTTTTTTTCTCCTTCTTTTCAAGTTTTTGGATATTCGCTAAATCTTTTGGTGGATGAGCAATAGCCTCGTACACTGCTTGTTTCTCGTATTATCGTTCTATTTCTTACTTACTACAGCGATGGTGAAGACCGTTGAACGCATTGAAATACCCAATAGCAGTATTGGAACCAAACACGTTTTATATATTCATGAATACAAACCAGTGACTGCAACATCAAAGGCAGCGTATATACAAGGCTCTTTGCATGCAGATGAACTACCAGGGATAATGGTTAATCATCATTTACTACGTATGCTAGACGAAGCTGAGAAAAATGGTGATATTCTGGAGAAAATTACAGTTGTTCCATATGCAAATCCAATGGGGCTATCACAATGGTTACTCGGCAGTCATATTGGACGTTTTAACTTTGATACTGCGGTGAATTTCAACCGCGATTGGCCAGAGTACACCAAGAGTGTTATCAGCAGTGTAGAAGGAAAGCTTAGTACTACTGATGCTAATGTTAATGTTCAAATGATAAGAAATGCGATATTGGATGCTCTTGAAAAAGATACAAAATCAATTAAAGAAGAGCAAATACTTAAAAAAATATTGTTTAAACGTGCTTCTGTTGCTGATGTAGTACTTGATTTACACTGTGATACATGGGCTGTCATGCATATGTACACTCATGATAAATTATGGCCAGAAATGTCTGATTTAGCTTGTGAATTACGTAGTGAATGTCAATTAACTGCTCCATTATCAGGTGGTTCTCCATTTGATGAAGCTTGTTCATGCCTATGGGCCTCGGTGCAAGAGAAATTTCCCGAGTATCCTATTCCTATGGCATGTCAATCAGTCACCATTGAGTTAAGAGGCGAGCATGATGTATCTGATGATTTCGCTCATCGTGATGCAGAAGCAATATTTAGATTCTTACAACGCCGAGGATATGTCAAATCCAACACAGAACTTGGTCCATTACCGTCATTAATTAGAGATGCAACACCTCTCACTGGCGTGGATATGATTGAAGGACCTGTAGTAGGTGTAGTAAATTGGTTGGTACAACCTGGTGATTTTGTTACTGCGGGACAATTACTAGGAGAAATTATAAATGTTGAAGATCACAATGCACCTCGTACACCTGTGACATCAACTACTGATGGTTTAGTTTTCGGAATGCGACCAAATCGCTTAGTAAGAGCAGGACAAATTATTATTAAAGTAAGTGGTGAACATCCACTTGGATACAGAACAGGAAATTTATTAACAAGCAAATAATCAACTAAATATAAGAACTATCTCTTTTGTTTTTAAACTTTCTGTGCACTTTCTTGAATGTTCACCAAGGAAATCTCATCAGGTTTCGTCTTGGTTTTATCTACTGTTTGTGTGGGAGCTGCTTTTACTGCTGATGTAGCACCAGTATCTTTCATATAAACACAGAATATAATGAATAAAATGAATACTAATGGCACAATTATACCCACAAAATCAGATTCTTCTGTGATAACGGCACCTAAAATCGCCCCAATAACAAAGGCAATCAATGGTTTCGTAGCAGTTATGAATTTACCTAATGATTCATAAAACTTAGTATTCATTGACTTATTATATACTTCAATATCACTGGTATCATCGCGATTTCTTAAAGTAGGACATGAGTACATTGCCAAACCATAATTCAAAGTATCACTAGCACTTTGAGCAACTGTTACTAATGTACTTGTCATCACAACTGTTGCAACTACTGGAGGATTAGTAGCTATTGTTACTTTAGCTGCAACACTATGACATCCCATGGATATACCCATAATGCATCCAAGTAATATAACTGACCAAGTATCCTGTGTGGTAGCATTATCTATATCATCTAAATAAGTCTGGCCTAGAACAATAGTAGCAATAAACATGATAATTTCTAGCATAAAACAAAATATAGACACTGCTTTAGCACTATTCTTGTATACAAGTTTCATCCTTAATGCAAATGTTTGTGCAACAGCAGCACCACCAGTAAATGAAATGCAGGTTAATGCACGACATAAAACGCCATCCATATGCACCATTGAACTGGATGACGCGACTAGATTCCCAGTAATAGATGAAGTAAACAACCCTTGTAGCTTTAAATAACCTGCACTATCTACAAATCCACCAACAATTGCAAGAAGCATAATAGCTACATCATCCGAGATATATGCAAAGTATTGACTTGGCGCCCAGTTTATTATCTCTATCATATTAAAGTTTCGAAATTCTGCGAGACAGACGTGCAGTACCACTTAAGAATTCTTCGATTCCTCGGTTGTCGGGACGTGATCACACTGTGTCTGACAGTGTTTTGAAAGACGATGACGTGCTAATCCCTCCACACCCACGATGCGGTACCGGTAGCGACTGAGGAAAGCGAAAATTAGCAATTTTGGTAAAATTTACACAAAAGAAGAGTGGATGCGTAATTTTCTTAGACTTCAAAGCTGTATTAGGCCACAACGATTTGTACGATGTTGTCTTTCTTCTACTGCAGCATTAACCGATGACTTTGGACGCTTCCATAATTATTTGCGGATTAGTATAACAGAACGTTGTAATCTGCGTTGTGTTTATTGTATGCCTGAACATGGTGTAGATTTATCCGAAAAAGTGCTGACATTAGCTGAATATAAACGATTAATAGGAATTTTTAGTGATTTAGGTGTGAATAAGCTGCGATTTACAGGTGGTGAACCAACTATCAATAAACAGTTAGAGGAATTAATTAGTTACAGTCATAGGTACTCCATGATTTGCTTATATACTCATCAATACTCATTTTAATTAAATATAGCATAAATACAATGAAATCGATAGGCATAACAACAAATGGACTTGTGTTGACATCTCAACTAGACAAGCTAGTGAATGCAGGATTAACTCACGTCAACATCAGTTTAGATACATTAGTTCCTGAAAAATTTGCAACAATTACACGTCGAGATAGTAAAACTATTAACAAAGTTTTGGCAGCAATATATGCTTCTATAGGGAAGGTAGAAGAGTTCAATCACAGTATTGACAAGAATAATGGGAAGGGACTAGGCCTACGCTCCGTGAAGGTGAATTGTGTATTAATGCGTGGGTTGAATGACGACGAGTTGCCTTCGTTTATTCGTCTTAGTCAAGATATGCCAGTTGACATTCGATTTATCGAATTAATGCCGTTTCAAGGAAATCAATGGGAAAAAGAAAAAATGGTGACGTACATAGAAGCAATAGATAAGCTAAAACAACAAGGTATAACTCATACTCACTCACTCACTCTTACTCACTCACTCACTAACTCACTCACTAACTCACTCACTAACTCACTCACTTGCCCTGTAACTCTCAGGCATAACCCTACAGAAAGATACTACAAGTCCTATTGACAAGCATGACACAACAAAGTGGTATCGTGTAGCTGGACACAAAGGTCGCATAGGATTCATCACATCGATGTCAAACCACTTCTGTAGTGGCTGCAACAGACTGCGTATAACCGCGGATGGCAAGTTAAAAGTATGTTTATTTGGTGAAGAAAGTCTTTCATTAATAGATAAATTACGTAGTAATGACAACAATGATGAGATAGTTCAACATATTAGTGCAGCAGTAAAAAGAAAAAAGAGTGCACTTGGTGGTCACACTCTTGCTGACTCGCTTGACGCCAAGTCGAATAGGCCGATGATACTGATCGGTGGCTAGTGAGTGTGAGTGAGTGAGTGAGTGAGGTACTATAGTTCACATAGGTTACAAATTGTACATATTTTAATTATTTGCGTTAAAATCATCCATAATTTTCTTCAACATTTGTTTAGCTCCACCTTTGCTTGTCACAACTCCTTCTGACCGTTTCAAGCCTAAGCCAGAGCCAACATACATGCTTTTACTTAGTCTATCAACAATACTTACACTATTAGGATCAGTTTTCTTGTGATTAACACTAAGTGCTGTTGATGGTGCAGTTGATGAGCGATCAGGGAAGACATGCGGATCCTCAGCAAAGGTGACACTAGCAGTGCTAGGTTTAGTGAGAGAATCATTGTCTCCAACTCGACTACCTTTGAAGTTATAAGCGGCAGAAGTATATGGTCTATATGGAGTAGCCATTGGTGACACAACAGGTGATAGCTCGCCTAATCGATGCTGCATACTTAAACGCTTATCATAGTTAGTGTCATAACTTAACACCGTGGGAGTATCTTGTGCCAACGTATCCATGTCCCACGTCGTATTCACCATTAACTCAGAGACTGATCTGCCTCCGATAGTGGATCCTTGCTGCATTTTTGGTAGTGTATTATGAGCCTGACTTAATGTTGAAGCCCGACTCGTACTCGATCTAGTACCACTTGTACCTGGTCTACTGCTGCCTCTACTGGGTGAGGATCCACGGGATGGTGACCCACCTCTTGATTTTAAACTTCGTGATGAATAAGCAAGACTCTGTTGCCCTGGACCCTGTGCTATTGAAAGTATATCTTTTCTTAATCGCCATACTTCTTCTTGTAATATATCCCTTTCTTTTGTTATTTCTGTTATTTTACCCTCCAAGTTTAATACGTTCTCACTCAATCCTTTGATACTTTCTTTATACTGAAACTGCTCTTTTGTAAAATGATTAATCTCAGCTGCTTGCATGTCAATAGTCTGATAGAGTAGTGAGTGAGTGAGTGAGTGAGTGAGTAAGTAAGTAAGTGAGTAAGTGAGTGAGTAAGTGAGTGAGTTAGTGGGTGGGTGAGTGAGTGAGTGAGTGAGTGCGCGGGTTAGGGAGCAAGTGAGTGAGTGGGTGAGTGGGTGAGTGCGCGGGTTAGGGAGTAGGAACCTGTTGCAATAGTGTATTTTGCGCAATAACTGTCTCTAAATTTTGTAATTTTTTTAATACATCCTCTTGTGCTGTTAATTCTGAATTTTTTGCAATTTTTTCACGTGCATCTAATTCAGCATTCTTTCTTCGCAATAGTTCAATTTCATGAATATCGCGGAGTCTTTTGATGCGCTCGTCATTTAATGCACTTTCTAATTCAAGAATACGTTTTGTATTTTTTGTGTTTTTTTCTTTTAAAACACGATTATCATCCTTCAGCTCGCGGTTATCAAACTCATAGATACCAGCTACAAATAGACAGAATGTATTAATTAGTAAGAGTGAGTAGGGATATAATGGATTTCTCACCTTTCTTTAATAAACCTTCGCCTACTTTCTTTTCAATTTGTAAATTTTTGTCTAATGACTTGACTTGTCGTTGTAAATCAAATTTTTCTTTATTATTCTCCTCCAACAGCTTTAAGACATCTTTCTCCAACTCCTTACTGATATCTAACTGCTTTTTCAACTCATTATTTTCTTGTTCATATGTTTTTACGAGTGTATTAAGACGACCTTCTTCACTCGGACCTTTCCCTTTTCCAGCAATCAAATTATTAAATGACATTGCTAATTCAATTTATCATACTCACACACATCTCGAATAACTCTTTATGAGGCTTATGTAATAATATTCGCTTATAAGATATACTGCTATCTTCAGTATTTTTTGATTTATTTTTTGGTATTTTCGCGAGGTACCGGCGGTGAAAACGGTTCTTTTTTAACTTTTGAAATCATTATAGGTGTAGTAGTAAGAGAGATGAGTCTTGTAACAGTCGAACTGATCAACCATCTCTTCTTTTATAGACTTTTTCAAGTAAATTTAACTTAAATTGGCCCTAAGGCCGGTGATAAAATTCCAAAACAATAATACGGCAGGTAATATATACATAGAGTTCCAAGTAATTCGATTTTATTCGCCGCTCTGTGAAAGATAAACGAAGGGAATGCTTGACACGAATGAACTTATAGCAGACTTTAAAAGTTAAAGGTTAAAGTTGGTGTCGCTGATGCGGCCTTTGGACAGGTCCTGCACTGGATCTGATCTGAACTAGGTAGTTAAGTTACCGTGGAATTACCCAGTGTTTGTGAGTGCTTACTTAGTGAGTAAGTACTTACGTGGGAAGGGGTTAAAAGTAATCATTTTATAATATGACTTCCCATTTTGTGCAGTTAAAAGATAACTTAGCATCCACAGCAAATCTCGCCGCAAATATCCTTATTGGAGGAGGAAAAACAGTGAATAAAGTTGATACTAGTTTTAATAATGACCAGCTGCAGACCTTGCAGGATGTAGATAATTTGATAAATGATTGCACTTCTTTTATTAAATCTTGTGAAACATCAGGAATACCGATAGCTAATGCTATGGCAACTCATTTACCTGGTTTGAATAAGATTAATGAATGGCGAACAACTCGACGTAATGACAAGTTAAATGTTACTTATAACCATATATTACCACGAATTTCCCATGGCGAAAAGATACTTCGAGGTATTATTATGGAAGCTTTAGAGAAGAAACAACAGTTGAAGGAAGAAGGAAAGAAGTTATATTGTAGTCTTTCCTACTGCATTGATTATAACGAGGGTAGTTTACACGAGCTAGAAAGTCCTATTGAAATAATAAGGTACCAGATTTACTTATATTTGTTTACTTACTTACTCATGTATTCAATTATTTCATTTACTTAGGGAATTAGTGAATAAAATAAGTGATGAAAGTTCTTATGTGAAGAGTATGATCAGCTTTAATGCTGAAGTTGTGAAACAATTAAAGACACAAGAGGCAAATCAGCTCAATTCAAGTGCTGATGATATATTCAGTGTATGGGAGAGAGAGCGAATGAATCGCAGTAATAATAACTATAATATCACATCACGCTTACTACAAGATGTGAATGATGATGCAGACAACAAGAAATACAATGCATTATTGAAACGAATAAGGTATTATTTCCTTCATTCACTACTTATTATTATATTTCTTACGTCCTTATCTACTTCCATAAACAGGGATACCAAAGACAGGTTGGTGTCAACCTTGCAATGCGCATTATTACAGAAAGAAACATTTGCTAATAATTTAGATTGTAGTAAATTATCACGAAATAGTCTTTTAGGAATGATGAAGAAAGATGTAGATGAAGCTGAGAAGTCAGCACCACCTAGTGAGGTACACACATCTTACTGTAGTGATTGTGGTGATGTATTTCAACAGTGTGATAGTTGTGTTGAAGATTTAATTTTATATAACAAACAGTCCTCAGAGGCAACTTCTAGACTGCAAGTTTTAGTTGAATTTAGAGAAAAAATTAGAGAAATTGCGGAAAAAATTGGACTTGAAGAAGATGAAATTGATGTTGATATTAACCGCATCAGTGATAACAAGTAATAAGAATACCGTTGAATCCTTGTATATTTGTAACTATAATTATACATCTCATTGATATATAAACCCTATTCAAAGCAACGGATATAATTATAATTTGGATTAATGACACATCAAAAACATTATGATATTATACGAACTTGACTCTGCAGCTGCTGATGGAGGTTAACTGGCTTGAAATGAATGATTGAATGACTAGGATACTGCTAATGCAGCAATAAGTCTTAACTGGGGGAATAATGAATGGGTTGGACACCATTTAGTAGCTGCAAGAGTAAGTATTATTGATTTATATGGAAACAATATTTCCATTATTACTATCGACACTGCAAGTCATAGTATTATTAACTGAACAATCGTCACATATAGATGACTTTGTTGACAAAATTTTGGCTTCTAATGCACTTATATCTTTTGACCGTTGATCGTTGATACATTTTAACTGCTTGAAGGAGTCGGAAAGGTTCAAGGGATTGCAAATTTTACAAGTTTCTTGATGAAAACAATTTGATAAATGACGTAACATGAATTTGCAAGGAAAACACCAAGAGAATTGGCATTCACGTCCATGCACGTCAACACCGTTACAATCGCGGATATGAAGCATTAAGTACTTGGTGCTTTTACATATTTCAGCGTGTTTTTTTGAACGATGAGTTCCGTTGCAAGTACGAGCATGACACATTAATACTAATAATTTGGATGCTTCATCAGAAGAAAGCATACCTTCACTATCAAATGGATGTGCATCTCTTGCTCTTTCCTCGGGATCATCTTCAACAATACTATCACTGTCACTATCATCATCACACATTTCATCACCTGAATCCTCAACACCTTCACCATATAAAGCTATTTCATTAGGATCTATTTCGATAGCATTAGCTGGTAATGTAATGTCAATACGAGGGATTTGATTCGAGTGACACTTAGGACAAGTATGAACATACACTGCCCACCAAGGATTCTCGTTACATTGAGTACGATATCCTTCATTACAAACACTACAAACATAATCTGCTTCTCTTACTTTACGTGGATTAGGAACTATTTGAGATAGCCGCCGACGACGTCTACTTGATAATATTTCTTCATCTTGACCAATAGTTGATGTGTAATTACTAGCAGTAGTAGCTGCTTCACTGCTTCCTTCAGATGATACTTCAGCAATATGGGATACACTTTTTTCAAGATTATTATCACTTGATTTACGCTTCTTAGCAATTGCTACATTAGTAACAGGAGGCTGCGAAGGAGTAACTTCTTTTTTTCCTCTTTTTGCGACTTTTTTCTTATTATTCAAGTTCTCATCTACTACATTAAGATTAGTAGATAGCATCATTGGGTACTCCAAAGGTTGAAAGTCATCATAAAGAGGTAACCCAATAATATCTAATTGCTCATTATCCATGTAATTGTCCTTCGTGGGGGAGCCATTATAGTTGTTACTGCAATCCTGTCCATGCATTGCATCAACTACATCATCATAAGATACACAACGAGTAGCTGTTTTATTCACTCCTGTTGAAGATGAATTCGATGTATTTGGCATAGACATGCTCTCGCGCAACTTACTAAATAATTTAGCACGAATTGGAAGAATAATTGTAGCTATTTTTGATTCAATTGCACAAGCTTCTTCATAACTTAGATCTACATTGGAACCTAATTCCTGAATAACTGAACTGATAATTTGTATAAAACTTATTAATTTTTCCTCATTTTTACGCAATTCTATAGTGTTGAATATAGTAAGTACATGAACAGTAAGTGTTAATAGAGCATAAATTTTAAAAACATTAAGATTTAAATAAATTTACCTGTTTTAACATCCAAATTGATTTTATCCTTCAACCAAATGCACTGATCATACAAAGATTCAATCTGTGGTAAGTACATCTGCTTTAGCTAGTGTAAAAAAATAATAAGTTTAACGCTACACGGATAAAAAAGTATCTTATGAATTACCTTACGTATATCGTAGCCAACTGCAGGCATCGCCTCCATCATGCAGCGTGATTGAGCACCAAATATGTGTCAACGAGTGTCTAATGCCACTATCTCTACCACGCTTGACTTGGACGTTGCAAGTCCCGCGCTGAACTTGCGCGTGACGAGTCTCAACTATTCGTGACTAGGACTTCTTGATGTTGACGTAGGCTCACGATTACCCTACCCTACTCAAAAAAAATAGAAGAGACAAATCTAATGAAAAGAAGAAGGAAAAGTACCACAAAAGTGATGTGGCTGTGTGCAACCATCATAGATAGACCCCTGGGAGTGCTACACTACTTCCTCTTCTTACTTTTAATGATACTTCATAAAAACCGGAATTGCCACCAGAACCGGTACTTCAACTTCGGAGAGGGTTTCTAGAATATATCGATGAATGATGCAAATAAAGGCTGTAATCATGAGGAAAGTATAAATAGTATGTGTACAATTACATTACAGGGTCGCGGGCGTGTATAATCTTTTTTTTCTTCTTAATTCGCTCATTAAATCTCATTTTTAATATTTGATGTGCTTCAACTAACGGTAAATTTGAATGTGGATCTTTTTCATCATCTGTACTTGCGCCACCATGAGCATGGAAGTGTGAAAGCTTGATCCATGGATGTAGTAGTGCTTCACTGGCACTTAATCTCTCAGTTGGGTCAATAGCAAGCAACATTTTTACTAATTCTTTTGCACCATTACTAACTTTACTCCAACCAGGTTTACTAAAATCTAATACCCCTTTCTTTATTCTAGCGTAATGACTTTGATTCTCTTCACCAGGCTCATGAGGAAAAGCATGACGACCACATAATATCTCAAATAATATACAACCAACTGCCCATACATCAGCTTGAGGACCATATGCTTGATTAATAATTTCAGGTGCAAAATATTCTCTCGTACCCCACATTTCATGCAATTCTCTATACGATTTCCTCTTTTTACTTTCATCTGGATCATAGCCCGACTCTCCTAATCGCACTAATGCTGACAGACCAAAGTCAGCAAGTTTTATCATACCTTCATGATTCAATAGAATATTATCAAGTTTAATGTCACGATGAACTATACCCAACGAATGAAGGTAATGTAACCCATGAAAGACCTGTTTGATAAATCTAGCTGCTAATTTCTCACTATGTTCATCAATTGTTGCTAAATGGGACAGTAGATCACCTGCATCAACTAACTCTAATATAATCCATAAACATTTTGGTGTTTCATATAATTCATACATACTAACGACATTACGATGCCTTATACGTTTCATAATTTCTATCTCAGTCGACATTGACTGAGCATCATTCATTGATGAATTCTTTTTAACAATTTTACAAGCAAATTTTGTATTATTTGTTTTATGTGTTGCAAGTAATACTTCACCAGAAGCGCCAAAACCTATAGCCTCACCTAAGTTATACGTTTCTTTTACTAATGTATCAGTAATTTTATCATGTAAATCTAAATTTCTTCTTGCTACTTCGGCTAATAATTGTTCATCAGAAACTTCACCTAGTGGTATGGTCATAGCCTTGTCATGATCATAATCCATATCTACACTGACAACAGTATGTATTTTAATATCAGGATTCGCATTATGGATATTTCGCATATGAACTTCCATGGGATGTGTCTCTTCGTCTCGAAGAGTTCCTGGTATCATAACTGTTGGAGGCTCAGCCTTTAATGATGACGACGTTATAAGATCCTTGCTAGCACCACCCCCCATACTATTACTAATGATAACTATAAATATATTTAGAGAAATAACACGAGGTCAGGATTTCGTAATAGCCTTAACGGATAGATTCTCCCCTTTCTTCTTCCTTTTTCCTCCCTTGGGCTTAAATAAGTTACCATTTTTTTAACTGGGCCGGTTGAAATGGGTGTGGACAGCAGTTGAAAGAATAGTAGGTTGACTAGCAACATTTACTGCTGCCAGCAATAGCATTTTGTCTTTTCCTGCCGCTAAAAATATATTTCGTAGGTTGTTTTATAGTGTATAATTTCAATTCAATAGTACCCGGTCACAAGGCAATGCGACTGCATTGCGACACCAAAAAGTAGAAATTGTTGGCAAATTGTTGCACTGCTCGCACACTGCTTCGTCCGACAACCATCAATGCTATAGCATCCTGTGAAAAATATTACGAGAGAGTGTTTGTGAAGTTATATTCATCTATCTTGAGCTTGTGGTTTAAGAGAAATTTTCTTACGTGAAGTAGTAAATTAATAAGCGAGTAAGATGTATGTCCAGAACAATGAGTATGTGTCTGCTATTGAAGCATATATTCTTGCAATTATAGGACCTCCAAGTATACCATTGGATGCATTACTTAGTCCTGTACGTGCGTTTGATACATATCACTATATTCCGACAGAAATAATTCCAGTGGACACATCATCATTAATAATTGACAAACGAGGATATTCCTTCACTAATCAAGGACCTGCAAAAGTTGATAATATTGATAATATTTTAGAAGATCCCAATTTACTATGGATTGAAGATAAAGATATTGATGAAGATCGCATAAGGGATGCACAAGAGAGAATCGCTAAACAAGGAGGAAATATTTCATTATTTTGGCGGAATAAATATATTAATGAAGCTGGAAAATATTGGCACACATTCTATAGACGCAATTTAGATCATTTTTATAAAGATAGACACTATTTGCATATTGTCTTTCCTGAATTAGCACCTGAGAATTGTCAATTACCTACTACATTACTTGAGGTTGGATGTGGTGTTGGTAATGCAGTAATCCCATTATTAGATATCAATCCCAATCTTACAGTACATGCAATAGACTTTGCTTCATCGGCAATTGAGATATTAACGAAGAATCCATATACAATTAGTAATCGCTTATACCCATCAGTTTGTGATGTAGTTAATCATGAAATTCCTGTTGAAGATCATTCAATGAGTTATATTCTTTGTATGTTTGTCTTGTCAGCAATAGCTCCTGCATCTCAAGCAATTGTTGTTAAGAAATTAATGAAAAAACTCAAACCAGGAGGTAAACTATTCATCCGCGACTATGGTCGCTATGACGAAGCACAGCTAAGATTTAATAAAGGAAGTAAAATAGATGATAATTTTTATGTTCGTTGTGATGGCACTTGTGCATATTACTTTGAAATCAACGAGTTAAAAGTGTTGATGGAGTCCCAAGGTTTACATAGTGAAGAATGTTCTTATATTCTAAGACAATATGCCAATAGATCCCAGAAAGTTGCAAGAAGGAGAGTATGGATACACGGCAAGTTCGCATGCACTGACAACCACCAAAACTAACTGTTTCTACTGTAAATATACTGTTTTTATCTTATTTTTCAACATTTTTTTGTTTTTAGCCGACAAAAGCGGAACCAAGAACTAGTCGTTTGAAAAATCAAAAATCGCTAGTACTCATTGAAAGTGAAAGCATTGTTGAGTTGAGTGAAATAAAAACACAATAATGATGCTTAACAACGAGAATGCTGCGCCAAGCAATATGGCAAAAGCAACTGGAGGAAAGAAATCCAAAGAAAAGACAATTGAAGAAACATACACGAAGAAAACACAGCTTGAGCATATTCTTATTCGTCCTGATACATACATCGGAAGTATTGAGAAACAAACCCAACAAATGTGGGTATATGATGCAGCTAGGTATATTTTTTTGACTTATTCTTTTTATTTTCCTACATCTTTACTTATTTATTCATTAACTTATTTAGTAAACAAATTGTGCATAAAAACATTACGTACACACCTGGTCTGTATAAAATATACGATGAAATCATTGTAAATGCAGCCGATAACAAGCAACGAGATCCAACCATGGATCGTATTGAAGTTACCATTAATCCTGATGATAATTCAATTCGTATATGGAATAATGGTAAAGGTATTCCTGTTGCAATGCATGCTGAGCATAAAATTTATGTTCCTGAATTAATATTCGGTAACTTATTAACTGGTTCAAACTTTGATGATGATGAAGAGAAAACAACTGGTGGAAGAAATGGTTATGGTGCAAAATTAGCAAATATTTTTTCTACTGAATTTATTGTTGAAACAGCTGATTCATCACGTGGATTGAAGTATAAACAAACATTTCGTGATAATATGGGTGTTAAAGGCACTCCTGACATCACTAAATACACCGGTAAAGACTTTACATGTGTAACTTTTTATCCTGATTTAACCCGATTTAAAATGGTATGTATGGATGAGGACATTGTTGCATTGTTCTGTAAACGTGCATATGATATTGCCGCAACAAACACAGCTGCAGGTTCAAAACTTAACGTATATCTTAACGGTAACAAAATCGAAACAAGAAACTTTGAGTCTTATATTGCTATTCATCAGGGATTAGACAGTGTTGTTGGTTTTGAAAAAGTTAATGACCGTTGGGAAATTGGTGTTGGTATCAGTGATGGTACCTTCACACAAGTTTCATATGTCAACTCTATTTGTACTAGTAAAGGTGGTTGCCATGTCAACTACATTGCAGATCAAATCACTAAGAAATTAGAACCAATTGTGAAGAAGAAGAACAAGGGACAAGAGGTGAAGCCTAACCAGATCAAGAATCATTTGTCTATTTTTGTCAATGCTTTAATCACTAATCCCGCTTTTGATTCACAAACCAAAGAAAATTTAACAACAAAAATAAGTAGTTTTGGTAGTACTTGTGTGGTTACTGATCGTTTAATCAAACAGGTACTCATTAACTCACTGGCCTACTCACTCACTGGCTTACTCACTCACTGGCTTACTCACTTACTGGCTTACTCACTCATCACTCACTCATCACTCACTCATCACTCACTCATCACTCACTCACTCACCCACCCACTCACTCACTCGCCCACTTACTCACTTACTAAAACAGTTGGAGAAGAGCAACTTGATTGACAACATTCTTTCCTTTGCAAAAATCAAGCAAACCAATGAATTAAAACGTAAAGGTGGTAGTAAACGTGCTAAATTATTCGGAATTCCAAAGTTAGATGATGCGAACTATGCCGGCACCAGCAAGAGCAAGGATTGTACTCTTATCTTGACTGAAGGTGACTCTGCTAAAGCACTTGCTATCTCCGGCTTGGGTGTAGTTGGACGTGATTATTATGGTGTTTTTCCTTTAAAAGGTAAATTATTAAATGTTCGTGAAGCACTTCATAGTCAAATCTTGAAGAATGAAGAAATTCAGAATATTGTCAAGATTCTTGGACTTACTTTTGGGAAAGAATACACTGAAACCTCGTCATTGCGCTATGGACATCTAATGATTATGACGGATCAGGTACGTACTCACGGAGTCACTAGCTTACTGTGTCACTCACTCATTGGCTTACTCACTCACCTACTTACTCACTGGCTTACTCACTCGCCTACTCACTTACTCACTCACTCACTCACTCACTCACTTACTCACTCACCTACTTACTCACTCACTCACTCTTACTTACTCACTCTTATTCAGGATCATGATGGCTCTCATATTAAGGGGTTACTCATCAACTTTATCCATCATTTCTGGCCATCATTGCTTAAAGTCAACGGTTTCTTGCAACAGTTTATCACTCCAATCGTCAAGTGCACGAAAGGAAACAAGATTCACACCTTCTTTACTATTCCACAGTACCATAACTGGAAGGACGACAACCAAGACGGCAAAGGATGGAAGATCAAGTACTACAAAGGTTACTCACTCACTCACCTACTGGCTTACTCACTCACTTACTCACGTACTGGCTTACTTACTCACCTACTCACTCACTCACTCACTCACTCACTCACTCACTCACTCACCTACTCACTCACTCACTTACTCACTTACTCACCTACTCACTCACTCACTTACTCACTCATCTACTTACTCACTCACTCACTCACTTACTTACTTACTCACTTACTTACTTACTCACTTACTCACTTACTTAGGTCTTGGTACCTCAACATCAGCGGAAGCCAAGGAGTACTTCAGTAACTTGCAAACTCACGAAATTGACTTTAAATGGGAAGAAACAAGTTCCAACTTCATCGAGTTGGCATTCGCGAAAGCTCGCGTCAATGACCGTAAATTATGGCTACTAGGTTACTCACTCACTCACTCACTCACTGGCTTACTCACTCACTCACTGGCTTACTCACTCACTCACTCACCTACTCACCTACTCACTCACCTACTCACTCACCTACTCACTCACTGACCTACTCACTCACCTACTCACCTACTCACTCACTCTTACCCACTCACTCTTGTAGGTATGCAACAAGACATCTTCATTGACTACGAC
>JACCDO012209160.1_pt1 | contig 24392 bp, 15 predicted proteins | sample 7446101 | NCBI WGS metagenome assembly JACCDO01 (sample SAMN15323440, study PRJNA562643) | freshwater metagenome | isolation source: river surface water | place: USA:Blue River Watershed | collected 2017-08-16
GAAATGGAGTGCGAAAACAAGCAAGTTGAATTTTACCTACTTCGAGCATTATTGAACGGTCGCAACTACTTATACATTACGTCAGATTTTGCGGGTCAAATTGATACCCGGGAGTTACAAATTGCGATTAATGAAGTAAGTTGTCTCAATATGAACACTAGAAATTCGTGTTTGTACGACTCAGCGTTGCTTGTTTATAATCTTCGTCACTCTCTCAAATCGTCTAACATACCATACTTGTATTATTGGCTTTCGCAGTGCACACAAGATTCCCCAATTGCGCCTGAGGCGGAACTTGAAATAAATTTACTTCATAGAATATTGGATAATAATGATTTCTTCCATGAATCCACCATGGCCGCATTGCAAGCGGACTGTATTGGCGGCTCGTACATGAAACTAGACAAGTCTAAAGTTAGTGTGAAAAAGCTATTGAGCTGCTTGAAAACTGCCATCACTGCGCCAGTAATAACATTCGAAGACAGAATGTTAGTATATTCCGCTAATGCCATAAAAAGTGTCAGACTAAATGTCTTGAGCAACAATTATAATGCCCTTATGCGAGAAATAGGAAAATTAGACTTCACGATGATACATGATTCAAGTTTGCAAGAGATTCTGTTAGTAAAACATGCCATCAATTTCTATTGCATAATTGAAAGCATTGACTTTCAACTGCGACATCATTCAATTAATGACATAGCTAGCATGATTCGCGACACAAATGCTATTTCTGTATCAAAATTATCTTCAATTCTGTCGAGTATCAGCGACAATTGCACCGGTAGCATCGACATGTACATGAAAGGAGCTCAACAAATCTGCGACTTGAGATCGGCGATGAAGGCAGGGCGATGGGAAGTCACGAATGTCATGAAATGTTTCTTGCAGAAAGTAAGTGACATGCAAGCTTCTACCGATATGGAATCCATGCAAAATTTTTTACACCAACCTATTTCTATTCGATATACAAATTTTGGAGAGGATATATTTGGCGTAAACGAAATTGATAATTTAAATCAGCTCTCCGACGCCCATTTGACGTATCAAAAGAACCAGTTGTTGCCACAAGGACAATTAAATGATAAGAAAATTCGATCCATCCAGCAAGCTGTCGATAATGATCACTATAATGACATGGATGGTAAAGTGCTGTTTATAGCGTCAGCGCTATCAAGTGACATGTTTGATGACCAGTCTATACCCAAGCTTCTTCTGTCTCAGACGCAAATAATATCCCAAATTGAAGCTGAATTTAAGGCAATTCGTAATGAACTATATGATAAAGTCTCGAGAAAAATATTAATTTTAGCATTAAATGTTAGTACAGATACGCTTAGAGCAGAAAAGGAGGCAGAGCTTGAGGTCACATTAGACGATGCTATATTCATCACGAACCAGTTGGGAGTAAAGTCTTGGGACTGCAGACGTTTGTTACATACTTGTACGATTATACGAGATATTAGAAATTGTATAGGTAAATCAATCGATCCACCACGCATAATGCAATTACTTGAGAAGGTTGGTAAATTAAGAGAATTAGATTTATTCGATCCAATTGCAGCAGATGAGATCGACAATGCGTTTTCAATCATGTGCAAGTATCAACTTGCCACTGAACTGAAGAATACTTTGTATGCAGGATATGAGTCTGTTAACTATGAGTCTTTATCTTTAATCCTTAAGAATAGCACTTTCTTAAGTAAAAATGACGGTATTATTGCAGACATGCTTTCATTAGGGAAATACATCATCGCCCTATCAACCTCCAGAGGTGTTGGTATATTGTCACGAGTGCAGCAATTGTGTGCTACAAATCGACGGTACATCCAAAATATTAAAGACAGTCATTTATCTGACGATTCTACACGCACTGGTATTGATCAAACAATGCACCAAACATTAGATCTATTATTGCGCCAAGCAGACTATGAAATCGAGTGCACCGATGCGATGATATCTGCCATGCAAGTAGCAAGTACTAGTGACGAACAAGTTGATGTTATCATCAACAATTTAGTTGCACATAGTGGAAAAAGCCAACAGTTACACGACGACGTGATGTTTATTATTAATTCAATTGGGGATGCTACAGAGCACAGTGATCAGCAACATGCATGTGTTCATGCGTCAGGAAAATTCTATCAAATATTAAAGAAAAATTCGATAGTTAAACCAAATGATATTTTAGATAATGGTTCAAAAGACTTTTACGCCAAATTAATGATTATAACGTTATTGTGTGCCGTCACATATGTTCCTTCCTATTCCTCGAAGAATGAGAAAGAGGAAACCAATTCTGATCCTGTTGTTAATATTTCAACTAGTGATTTAAAATCAGCAGCGATGTTTCTAAAATTAATATACCAACCGCCAGAGTCGTTACGAAAAGGTAATGCCATGATGAACAGCTCGTTGCTTTGTCGTTTTGGGCAATGTTTTACTACTATCTACAATGAAAATATATCGCCCAATAACGGAAAAGTACGATTTTTAAGTGATAAATTGAGTGTAATAAGCACTCACCACCCAGCGTTGACATTTATAAAATCAAAATTGAAGTAAAGAAGAGCTACAATATATTGTATTATTATATAAACATAAAAATAAAATTATAATCGTATTCTTTCACTGTAGTGTAAATACCAGTATAATAATGATAATTATTGAAAATGGTAGAAATGATTTGATAAATTCTTTCATCCCTACAAATTTAGAGAAAAAAAACATCCTTATTCCAATAGAAAACATATTTCGATCCCTAATATTGCCATAGCCCATGGCATTCAAGCATTTTGCTACGTGTGAGTGACAATTATCGAAGCATATGTTATGCATTCGGTGTCGATAAACTCCATTTCCTTCTGCCACTCCTTTGTTCCAATCTATCAACTTACATTGATCAGGATCTAATTGTAGATATCTAGTGGGTGCGCCAAAAGCCATATCATCAGTACCTATAGTGTAAGGACCCGCGAAGTCCCAGATAACTCCCTCACTATCGCATATACCAGTATGACCAATAAAGGGAAGGAACCAAGTGATAGGAGGAAGCGGGCTCCAAACGATGCAGTACGGATATCTATTGCGCGCAGGATCGACGGGGTATTTCATATTCGGTGCTGTTACGCGCTTCTCACAGTATACCGCGGAGGAATTTTTTTTTCCATTAAAGTAGGGATTAGTAAATTCCTAAATGAGCTCAATAAAAGTTTATTATATGGTAATATAAAACTTTATTATAAAAGTGCCTCAATGAGAGGTAAACGCATAAGTTTGGCTGCGCAGCCCGTCTGTAGCACTCAGAGTAGATGGCTCTAGTATAGAGCATAATGCAGCGGTAAATTTGGGCTATAAAAATATATATTTTGCTTGATTATTTGATGTGATGGAAGGGATACATAGTAATCACGCAATTGCTATTGATTTACGCAATATTGATGACAATGAGCATGATGAACACGATATAGACACGCAAAGCGACACAAGAAGTGTTACTTTGACAGAAGAGACTGCAAGTAAAAAAGGATCTGCTATTTCTGGTGGTAGTATAACAGATTCGGTTGGTGTCGGTGAAAACCCTCCATTACAAACAACGTTAGACGGACTCATATTGGCTACTAGAAATGGTTTGTCTTCTTTAGGTCGTGTTCGATGGTATACATTATTCCCCAAAATCGTAAACGAAAGATTAGATAGTATAGATTCATCGTCACTGGCATATATTTTATCATCATTTTTGGCTAGATATAAAGCATGTGTGAAATCGTACGAATTAGAAAATACTCATATACCAAATAGATATATAACCAAATTATTAACCACCTTGGATCGTCCGGGCATCGAAAAATACCTAGATTTGTTGAATTTAGTAAGCTATTTTGCTAAAATAAGCCCAGAAGAACGGCACATAATTAGTACGTTGGTTTACAAAATTGCCAATGTACTTTCACGGATTGACATTTGTTTCGGAGTCATAACAGATATATTATCTAATCCTGATTGGTACTTTGCAAGCAAGTATTTAGATTATAGAATAAGGTTATATACATTCCGTGACGGATTTTGTAAGCTTTCGCCCAAAACATATTCTATACTGGACCAGATAGGCGCGTTATCAGATGAATACCTAAACAATATTTTTTGCGTATTCTTTTTTAACATATTTCCAGGACCACTAGCGTATAAAGTGCTTGATAACTACATGGTTGAAGGGGACAAGGCTTTGTATCGCTTTGGATTCGCGTTGCTGTATTTATTCAAACCGAAAATTAAAGAAAAAGCATTTTCCAGCGGTGAAAAGTTTTGGGAATATGTGAAATCTCAATTTAAAGGTAAGGGTGTAATAATAAATTGTACGCCAAATAATGTATTGATTTTTGTCACTGCTATTAGGGTCACAACAAGGCCAGTTGAGCGTTTCATTATATGATATCGCATTCGATAGAAAAAGGTCAGCCATCCAGAGAATAAGGAAGCCGTTAACACTTAAGAGAAGGCAAATCGCGGCAATAAAAGCGGAAATGAATGCTATATTTCAAAATAGTGCAGGTAGATTTCAAAGTGCTTCCTTCGTGAGTAGTATGGAAGTTACTGCTGCATTAGCAACTTGGTTTCCGAAAAAGCTTATGTCCCAAAGTAACATTCTGACGACTACATATGCCTTGCGCTTAGGAATGTTCATTCTTGCTCATATTATTGGAAATAATGAGTATGATTTAAGTGACATCAACGTTTCTATAAACAATAAGGCGTTAAAGATGCGTCCGTTGTACAACGTCAATCAGTTTAAACTATCCTTCTCAACTACACAAAATGGTTGGGATTTCTCTACATTATACAACTGCACCAATCACAAGGTAATATCCACATACCATTCTTTTATTCGTGTTTTAACATCGTTATTATCTGTCATAGTTTCCATGTATTATTTTAGTAAAGACAGTAGAGTCTAGTAGTGTTTTTGGGTGCATAGTTATGTCACCAGTGCAACCGGCTGCACAGATTCAAGGGACAAGAAATGGTTCATTTTGTTTTAAATTGGATGGTAAAAATGCATTATTTTATCCGGTGGTAGGCAGTTCCCTTGATTCCCAGGGATCATACGAGTCATTACTCGCCAGGAATAACGGCGATACAAACAGGACAAACGCCGCAATAAAATGCTACGCAAAATTCACGGAAAAGGAAATTATCATCGGCGATTCGAGAAATAAAACCAGTTCTGCAAGTATTCCACACACAATCCATTTTATAAACGATCTTCGGATGTGCAATACAGGGTGCAGTGATACATACCTTAACGCTCCTTTAACCGAGGAATTGTCTCCATGCGTAGTTGAATGCGTAGAAGTATTTTGCGGACCTTGGAACCAAGAGTTTCAAGTCTATGAAGATAAGCTAAACAGACCAAAGATAGAGATATAAAAACATATATTTATTACACAAAAGTATTCTACAAGTTTGTAAAACTTTATTATTGTGAATTTGTTGATTTGTAGAAATAATCAAGCACTAATGAGTACCATCTTAAAGAATTTTTGATAACTCTTTCTAGGTTGTTTAGTCGATCAATCCAAATGATACCGAATTTCATTTGGAATCCACTACCCCATTCTAAGTTATCTTGGAAACTCCAGATAAAATAGCCGCGGACATCGCAACCGACCGTTATCGCCTCGCCGACAGCATTGATATGATCGTGCAGATATTGCTGCCGCATTACATCATTAATAGCTTCATCTCTTGTGGTCTCGTTCCAGGCCAATCCATTTTCGGTGATCATTAGAGGAATATTTGGGTATCTGGTAGATGAATAAATCAATAAGTCACGTAGACCAGTTGCATAAATTCCCCATCCAGTCTCACTTAATGGCCACTCTTTTGCGAAATAACTTGTAATATTCATATCTTTGTCAAAAGTTGGAGGAGCGGTAGGGCTTATGGTACCAGCAGTTGTGACGTATGGAAAGTAATAATTTATAGCAACAAAATCTAGTGATCCCATAATTAATTTCTTTTGCTCCTCAGTAAAAGATGGTAATGATTTGCCAGCAGTATCTCTCATAGATTTGGGATAATCACCTTTGGTTAATGGATCCATAAACCACCCATACCAAAAATCATATCCTCTTTCAGCTGCTGCTCTATCAGTTTCTGATGTAGGATCAGCAGGATAAAAATGAGCAGTGTTTAAGACAATGCCAATTGTACCAATTTGTTTCTTTTGGTATTTAGTTCTGTATCTAGACACGGTTTCACCATGAGCAATTAAGATATTATGAGCCATTAAATATTGATCCACGGAGTTAACACCTCCATATGCTGCAATACAAAATGGTTCGTTGAAGGTAAACCTATATAACATGTTGGGTTAAAACAAGTAATAGAGTAAATTTAGTGATTGATTAAAGTACCATTGTTTAACACGATCACCAAATTTTTGAAATAATACTTCAGCATAATCAGCAAACCAGGTAGGAAAATTCTCTGAATCTAAAAATGGCATTGACATATGAGGATACGTAGCCAGTGGAAGTGGTGTTTCTCCATGATATATTGTAACATGTGGTTCAACACCATTTTCTAATAGAGTATTAATTAAGTCATCATAATACCTTATGCCTTCTTCATTAATACCATCTTTTAATTCACCTGTTGGTAAAATACGGTTCCATTGAATTGAAAAACGATAATGATGAATACCAAATTGTTTCATAATTGCAATATCCTCAGGATAACGATGATACATATCATTCGTGACATCTGCTGTGTCACCATTGGCTATCTTATTCGGTGTGTGTCCATATGAATCCCATGTAGACAGCGATTTACCTCCATCTAACCATCCACCTTCAACTTGTAAGGCAGCAGTGGAAACACCGAATGCGAATCCGCGAGGAAATGCTTTGTTGACGACCGTCGACGGAACAGGCTGTGAAATTGGATACTCACTCTCTGCGTTAGCCACGCATACACTCAAAAAAGCTATCAAAAATAGAAATTTCATCATCTTATTTATCTGTTTTTGGTACCTCACCAGGTGAAGTTCACCTCGTTTCTGTACCGGTACTAGGAAGGCGGCCTTCCGAAGGCCTGTTGAAGACGATTTTACCCAGATCCCAGATCGACTCGCACATTCAAAAAGACGATAATAAGTAAAATAAAATCTTTTCGTATCGTTTAATCAAATATTTCTATTAAATTTATGCAATTAAATTTGATAAATAAGAAATGGTTACTTCCCCACAAATACTGGTCGATCGATAATTCAATTGTACGATTACTTTAAATTCGACGAATCAAGTACTATTAAATAAAACGAGATCTTTATATTAATTAACAAAATCGACGAATTCATCTACCTTTTATTATGGTATTTTTATTTGTACGGCCTGGATAGGGCGAATACCTGATTTTTTTGTTTTTTTAAATCGCCGAATTACCTGGGTTTTGACGGATGCAAAACGATCTACATGGCAGCTAGTGTCTGGTGCGATGTAGTGTTGCTCGTCGGAGTCGCCATGATAGTGGCAAAATGCGCGCCGCAAATTGTTTTTTACATAGTTTGCTTCTATTGGTTGTTAGTAGTATTAATTAGACAATGGAGGTCTCATTTTGTCAATTCATTGGCAATTAAAGGAATAAAAGAAAAAAATCGCGATATAATATATTATGTTCATTATATTTTAACCGCAAATGAACTGAAGTATGAATGCCACTTATCAATGGCAGTAATAGGATTACTCAGCACATATTCTATACCTACAATATCGTCATTACTAAAGTCAACTGGTGGATTTTCAAGTGATATTCAACGACGATATGCTGATATGGAAATTTTAATAAGAGAATTTAACGAAAATCCGCCAAATGGCGTCAAAGGAGAATCAATACAGAATTTTAAGTGGTCATGGTATAACTTTTATCCGAGAAATAAATACAGTAACAATAGCAAAATTAGTATGGAAGAAATGTATAAAGATTATAACGACAGAGCAAAAAGGGCAATATTTCGACTAAATGCAATTCATAACAAATATTCTTCAAGAATTCTCTATCGTGATATGTTATACGTGCTCTCGATATTTACTACCACTGGAGCCACATATTGCAGTAACAATAGCTTCTGCGTTATAAGATCTATGACTGCTTTTGAGAAAGAGTGTTGTTTCTGTCATTGGATGGAAATTGGTAAATTAATGAATCTAGATGTTGATCGTGAATGGAATAATTTTGACGAGTGCTTACAATGGCGACGTGCATACGAAAAAAAATATCGAAAATATTTTGAAGCTAATAAAGTAATTGCCCATTCAACAATTGAGTATTTTATTGACTTTATTATTCAATATATTCGTAGTAAATTTATTGTAAATATTTTGCGATCGTTATTATTTATGATATTAGCAAATTTTCAAGAAGACGATAGTGCAAGAATAGCATTAGGATTGCATCCAAGTGTACCAAAAATCACATCAATTGTTATAACAAGTATACTCTATTTGCGATGCTTTTTTATCCGTAATTTTATGCTTCCACTACCATTAAGTTGGACAGCAAGATTAACCAATATTGCTGGATTACCATTGGACGAAGCAACACAAAGCCAGTGTCCAATGAAGCAGTATAAATATTATTTAAACAATTGGCTCGACTATGGGAACACAACATACACTCCGTATCTTGGAAAGAATAAAAATTCTACTGCGTATATCATTGAAAATTTAGGACCTAAATATATAAATAAAGGCGAAATTTGTATGGAGCCAGTATATGCCGAGAGAACGAGAACTAAAAAAACATAATATATTCGATACATATATAAATTATTCACATTGTTCAAACAAATTACAAACTACACAATTTACGATGAATTGAAATGAGTTCATTGGCAAGTATTTCTCTAGTACTTAACGCGGATGCTTCCTCTTCTGCATCATAAACAAGTTGCCAAGCCGCCAATAAATCCGTACGAGTTTGGCTATTTTCTTCTCTATTTCTATTAGCTAATATATAACGCAGTAAAATAATATGTTTCAGCGTACTTATTTTATTTTGATAGTCACTAGCTATTACTATGGAAGGTTTGTTACTACTTAATTTATCAATTTTTTGTTTGGGTTTGCTAGAAGTCTTCATAGCATCTTTAAGAGATAGAGATCCATCCGTTGAAAATGAAGATGACAATCGTGGACTAATGCTACTTGTCTTCAGTGTATTAGTACCTTTACTATATACCACTCTAGCAGACAAAGGTCGTGAAACTTTGACTTCGCTGGGCTTTGCAACATACCTTGTTGTCGCCGAAGAAGCCACTGCTCTACTGGGTATTATATTGATCGTTCTGGCCTTCGAACGATTCGGTGTTCCCGCACTATCACCAAGGCTTTTCGCTGCTGTGTTCCTGCGGGTTATCTCCAAAGGCTTCTTCCTGAAAATGGCTTCCGCCAAACTGACCGATTTTGACTCCATTTTCGGGCAAAACTTAGATTTTACTTCAATTGATTGAGCAAAAGAACTGGCAGGGCACTGCCTCAGTGACAGGAATATTTGTTGTACCTACCTAATCTTGTGCTTGCATACCGGTGAAGTGGACACAGATTCACTCTAATGCGCTTAAAATTGAGTAACTAGATTATCACATTGCTTGAAGTAGTGATTGAATATCTGAAACTTTCTGGTAATCGATCGCACAAAATAAAATGTGAGGAATAAAAAGTGATGGATATCGACCAACTGGAGGGAATAGCTTAACAAGAAAGTGTTAGAAATATTTCCATTTTCTACAGGAATCGCCACTTACTGCTCGTTATAAATGCCGTGTCATATCTATTTAATGATAAATGTCTCCAGGCCCGTTTTTGCGGCTTACACACTTCGGTACCTAGTACCATACTTTATCGGATAGTTTATCCTGGCAAGTACGTGGCGATGGCTCCATTACGCACGCACGAGCAGGCCTGTATCCATGCCAAGAAACCGAATAGCATATACTTCGGTGGATGCGCATTTGGTGCAGCGTTTTACGTTGGTGTGGTCGAGGCCATGGTAGAAATGTGGGGCAGAGACTTCTACAAGGACGTTTTATTATCTGGTGATTCTGTTGGAAGTATATTTGCAGTTGGTTTAGCACTAGGTAAATCGCCCAAATATTTAGATAATTTATATCGCGATGTTGCGGAATATAGTATAAGAAAAGGTCCCGTTTATCACTCGTCAGTTAGTTTAGAGAAAAAGATTTTACAAATGTTGGACGAAGAAAAGGATGCATTAAGAAGGCTCGAAGGCAGAGCATCATTTGGCACAACTACTTTCCCGTTTAGTCACACATGGCATGTTAGTTGGGAAAATGAAGAAGATTTTATGAATTGTATAAATGGTAGTATGCACATACCATTCTACACCAAAAGAAATGATAAAATTAAAGGAAAAGTAGTAATTGATGGTGCTTATGGCTTCAAAGGCGATGATTTGTTCCACGGAGATGATACGTTATATGTCGGCATTGATCCTCATGCTGAAGTTACAAGAACTTTCACCTATACTGAGATGTTTTTTCCATCCTCTGGTGCAGCTTATGATGATATAAAGAAAAGTGGTTATGATGCCATGATTAATTGGAATGGAAAAATGAATAAAAAATGTGGTCATAGGGTTCCGAACTATCCGGCTCTTTATGTCCTTTGGTTTTTATCATTTTTTGAAAATCTTTGGATATTAGTTGAGGTTTTAGTACATTACCTTCTATTGATTGTACTATACCCATTTGTGGTACTCTATAAAATGACATTTTGAAAATAGAATATTTACAAATACAAACAATTTTGATAATTTTTTTTGCTTATAATTTGTTTTCATAGTATACATATAATCAATCCTGTCTACCATCCATCTCGTGATCTTGCGCTTCACTCTTGGCTTCTTCTACTACATCATAATACTCCAACTCTGAAGAAATGGTAGCTATTGTTAAATCAATTCTTGATTTTAAAACGGTGAAAGGCGATGTGTTGTAATAGATGTCGTCGTCAGTATAGGCATTGTTGCACAGCACATCTTGCACAAACTTTAAGTAAAATTCGTCATCACTTAGACTAGAATTGTTGCATGAGCGAAATTTATAGTATAATGTATTATATACACATCCATCGTCCTCGCCATTATCGACATGGTTCTCCATGCTATTCCCTAAGTCAATAATAAGTGGATTAGGATTGATTGACAAGTGCGCGCACGTAGGGATTGAAGGACTAAACAAGAGGCATAATATATCGTAGCATTTACGCGATATCATCTCTACGGTAGTGATTGGTGCATCATCGGGACTAAGATCTGTCAACTTCATGGTGTCATTTATTACTTTTTTACTTATGCGATTAATACCATCTACGTAAACGGTTCTATTTAATTCATGAAATAGTGTAATTGCTTTTTTTTCAATAATATTTCTATTATGGTTTTCATTTTCTAAGGTCCTTACCACTTTGATAATAATAGAAATAAGAAACGGATATACCGATAACGTCATAATAAGTCGAAAAATATAGAAAAAAGTATAGCTACTTACTGGAGAGACCAGAGCTGCAGAATCCATAACTGCAGACCAAGTACCCAGTATACTGATTTCAAACAGCGTAAATAGGGACATGAAGTATGTGCGGAAGGACAGGATGTCGCTGAACTTGAAATAGGTGGCGGTGTCGTCGTTGATCCCCGACGGCCTCTCGTTAAGACTTAAATCCTGAACGTCATTCATGATACCACAGAAGGAATCGTGTGAAATAACGCCAAAAAAATAAATAACCAGAAATAATATAAAAAATATTTTCAATATTGGCCACGTCACTTTGGACAATCGATAAAATGTACTCTCGGCCCAAAATAGTTTTCTAAATCGTAGTATTTGAAGCAATAAAATCACCGGAAATATTGCATATCCGTTAATGCTTGTTATGATGCTCTGGGATAAACAGGCCAATGCAGTAATTACGTTAATGTAATAGTCAAATCTATGAACATAGTATGATCGATACAAGTTTTCACCTCCCATTGCTACCATCTTCACTATCATAGCGACACAGAAGTAAGCGTTAATCCCACACAATATTTCCGTAGAAACCTTGTAATTTGGTGAAATTATTGAATTGAACAGTTGCGCTGCGAGCACTATGTGCATGACAATGTTAACGATATTGAAGAATCCAATGTTTATCGAGTCTTCAAGCTTCAACTGTACTGGTCCTCTGTCATGGCGATCTGTAATATTACCATCCTTTTGAATCATAGGATTGGTTACTGTTTCACTAGAAATATCCCGACGAAAGCTCAACCGCACATGATAAGACACGATATATTTGCATGCTTTTGATATTCTCTCCGTCCATAAAGGCGAGATATTGTAGAATATATTACTCACATCTGACTTGACTCGAGGCAGGAATAGTCTGTAGTGTATAATGTTGTTACTCTTCCAAACCGGCTCCAGTGGCCCTGTTGATAGATGCAATAATTTCGACGATGACATAGGAGGAGTGAATTGATTGAAAGAGATATTTTGATTAGTTGCAGCATAGGTGTCGTGATCCGATTTAGCAATATCACTTTCTAGGTGAAACACTCGCTCACAATTAACATTTTTTAAGTGCAATGCGACCAACCTAAAGAAGTCTTGTATGCAGTCGATGTACCCTTTGCTATCAGAATCAACATAATCGAAGAGCCTCGAACCATGTGTTATTTTATACTGCAGTCGAGCCCTCAGTGGACAGTTGTTATTTGAGATACCGAGTAAGGCCGCAATATTCGCAGGACCATACATAATATACTGAAAAAGGTGAATCGAATCGTCAAATATTGAAGATTCGCTTGCTATAGTGACCAATTTCAACCAATTTTCTTTGGACAAACGCCTAGTTCCATTGTCACTATAAGCGACACTTAGCATATGCCATGCATTGATGACACCTTTACGTTGGCCGTTCCTTCTTCGTTCAACTTGATGATCGAAACTTTTCTGATATTGGTTAGCTCCTACGGCGACGAGTAGGTTAATACCCAATATCTCCAAGGCATATGTAATGGTCAACCAAAATAGACTGGAAACCGGGCTAAGGTCAAAATACGGTTTAAGTATTAGCAGTCCGAATGGTGTCGATGTAAATGATTGAATTACTGACGCGATCGACATTCCTAAATTACTAAAGCGCGATTCGCTTGGATCTAACTTGAATCGTTGAAACAATAAAAACCCTTCCATAGATAGCACTAACAAAAAGAATAGTAACAGGGTGTACAACATCCTGTTCTTCCTCGTAGCTATAACCAATGAATGCACATAATGCTTTAAGTCTAGCAGTCTAGATATGACTAGAACCACGAACAAACAACGGCTAAACCTAACTGAGTTCTGCACCGCCAAGAACTGGATACAATCGATCAGTATGAGACAGCAGCAGACAAAACGGAAACAATGCCAATTAAATGCTGATTTAAAATTGTTGGACAGTGTAAGGTATGCATTGCAACTGGATTCGAGTAGATGGACCCATATAAAAATGAAGTCGATTGTGGTCAATTGGATATTGGTTTGTGTATCCCTCGGGCTAAGGCCGCAGTCATCGGCACTATACGATAAGACTAAAATTATCTGATTGATAATCAGCGTTGTGCACAGTGAGTGCAAAAGGTCGCTGCGGGATAATTTATACAGAAATAAATCGAGTCCTGATTTAGGAATTGAAAATCTTCTAGAGGGTGCAATTCCAGCATCATTGAGCCACAAGTAAGCTATTTCAGGATATTTGGTAGGGTCGAACAAGCTTTGGATACTTGTTACGAGATCTTCACTCTCACTTTTATTCGCACCATTCTTGTCTGCAGCTTCGTTACTTAAACCACTTTTATACAAATCGACCCAATAAGAAATGTGCGACATAATTTCTGGATCATAAATCTCATAAACGCGCTTGTGAAACTTCTTGCTGTTTTCATCAGAGTAGAATACATTAGAAGGAGCCCTCATTTTGGACCGATATTCTTGCAATAACTTGTATTTGAGGACTAATGTGTCCAGCAGTCTTTGAAATAGCTGCACTTCGGGCAGCACCACAGGTGCAGACATGGTCTCGCGTATGGTCAATGACCACGATTTTATCAGGGTCGTCCGAAACATTGTTTTTGGTGTTACCTAGTAATGATCAATTAAGAAATGCGAGATGATTATGAATAGCGAGAGGATAGATGATAGAGGATAGAAATCGATGTACCTTATACTTGATTTTACTCTCTTTACTTTGTTTTTGTTTTTTATTTATTTGCTGCATAAAGTTTTGAATAATAAATGATACCAACAGCGGAATAGCAAGCAGAAACATGATCAATCGAAAACCATAAAAATATATGTGGGGATAATAAATAATTGATAGCCCGTGCGACAGCCCTCTGGATGCGTAATTCATGACCATTGACCAATTACTGGTGACTGCAACCACTGCTAACGTATAGGCAGACTGTAGATTACTACTAAAATTTAATATTTCCATGTAATTAGGATAGGCAGAAGAGTCATCATCTGCATTCAGAGGGACATCTATAAAACGAACTGAACAGAAAAGCGAATGACCGATGATGGAGAACAAATAAATGATCAAAAACAATATCTCTAACACTTGCAAGATTATAGGGGATATTGCTTTGATGAGATAGGCACCCTTGAAGAATTTGACAAGCTTCATGGATCGGATCGATTGCACTAATATCACAATCGTCAAGGCGGTTTCAAACGTTTTGCTTCCTACGGTGCTACTGCTTAGTACAATTTTACTTAAAAATGTGGTCGAATTCACGACAAAGTCTTTGATGGACGTAAACACGGTGACAGACGACGCCATATATTGGACTAGATTGTCAATGTAGAAGTATAATAGAAAAAAGTAACCAACTATTTCCCATCCTCGATTGTTACCTGCTCGTGACACAAAACACAATTGAACAACCAGTAATATGTGCAGGATAGCGCTGCAACATGACCACAAAACTAAGTCAAACTTATACTCTGTGTAGAAAAACGGCACCGAGAATTGAATTCGATAACCCATAATTATGAGAGAGTAGTACATGGTATACAGCTTGCAAACCTTATATATTCGGTACCAAAAAGAGGTTGACTGGGTCATGTAACCGGTTGATATTTCGGAGAGTCGAGAAGCACTCGCGTCTCGATCCATCTTGTTGACTGAATTTAACCGAAGCCTGCTTAACTCCAAAACTGTTTTATTCTCATCATCGACGTCTAATTCTGCAGAGTCATTTGCATTACCGCCAGCTACAACTGGCAATTCAATGCCTTTATTTGCATCATTACTTTTACCAGCATCTACGACATTCAATCCTTCTTTATTTTTTTTGAGGCTGCCGGGGACCAAGTCATGCTTTCCTTTGATTGTGTTATTATATGGAATAGTCGAGAGTATACCACATAGTGCAAAAAACGACTTTTTATTAACGTATCCGTTATTGTTGATGTCCTCTAATTTAAATAACATTGTTGCAAAATCAGAATTGTTAACGTGATAACTGCAGTATGACAAGTCCAAAACAGAAAATCTTAACCACGAATCCAGTGAAACGAAGCCGTTTTTATCAGCATAAAGATTAAATAATGAGTCCAGTAAGATCTTCCGATATTTTAACAACGTTCTCAAATATATCGATTTAAAGTCTGCATATGACTTGTTACCGGTGCCAATAATTATGGCAGTGAACAATATATCGGCGAACAATGTTAGTGCGACAAAGAAGTAAATAACTGAGACACTATCTCCCGCATCAACTAAAGCCTTGATGCGGTACAATACGGATGGTCTTGATGTAAAACAATGTAAGCATGTGAGAAATGAGTACAAAAATGTGGACCAATGAGTTCCGTTAGAATGGTAGTGGTCATTTTGTCCAAATAGCACGAATCCCAAACTAGAAAATAATAACAAGATCAAAATAAGTAACCTGTACACCTTTATTGTTTGCACAACTGACGTATAAAGACCTCCTAGCAATGATTTTAAATTAATGCGCTTGGCTATATATATCACAGGAAATAGGCACCGCATTATCCGGGGATTGTATTGATCGCTGAAGTAAACAAATAAATCGATGATAATAATTATAGTAGCAATTAAATGCATTATACTCCACTGTATATTAAAATCGTGTGGGACCGTCGATGCAAAACCAAATACAATATTGACAGGTGAAGACTTCCATAATATGAAAAAGTCAAGAACATGTAAGAACAAAAAGCATACATAAAATCCAGAAAATATCATTAATCCATCATTTGCAAAAGATGGAGATGAGACATAACAGACTGGCTGTGTCACAAAAGGTCCAATCAGTAAAAATACGGTAGCAATAATGATAAGATTATTCCAATAGGATGCTGCAAAGTACACGTAATAATACCGAATCTGATCATCATTTTGAGGATAAAATATTCGTATACCGCCATCTACCATGCACTTGAACCAAGTGCTCACAAGCTTAATTTTAATAAATTCATCTTCTGAAGTTTCAACTACTTCTTTCGTAACTGCAAACACTTTTTCATTGCTATAATTTGGATCACTATACGGCACACTTTCCACCCATAGGTTTCCCTCCAAGTCTTTGTAATCCTCGGCAACCTCCAGGATATGCGGGTCAATTGAGAACCCCGACATGTTTGTACTATCGCCGGTGGAGCGTCACACGCGTTTTTTTCATCGTTCGCCTGCAATTTTAATTATTTTTCCGAACTTTTTTGGCATTTTATTTTTCAAAAGTACCGACATGTCGACTTCATAGAAAGATTTATTGTAAATAGTGTCAAGCTAATGCGAATTTAAATAGGGGAGAGTTGACAAGAGTAGAACATTGTTGATGCACTTAGATATGACTAGTTCTTACAATTTAAACGGTGCGTAAGTGTCATTTTCAGGACTCGATAAGATCTTACCAAGACTATAAATAACTTAAGAATGAAGTAAGCTTACTACCTAGTCAAAAGCGGCTCGAATTATTAAATTTCCGGGATATTCAAGTGATTAACTCCACAGACTACCGGTACCTACAATTTAAAAAAAAAACAATTTTTTGGTCTAGGTAGGATTGCGTTACCAACAGCAGAGCAGAAGATGGGCAACTCGTCATCGGGCTCGGTGGGTCTAAACTACGCAATCGGGGACGATCTAAAGTGTGGTGACCACTGGACCATCAGCTCCGGCAGCAAGAAAGAAACAGTGGTCGCGGCGAACAATATCTTGGATGGTATTTCCGACTCTGTTAAGGAAGGAGTTATCATATTTAAGTTTATTAAAACACCATCTGCACCAGGAATAAGTAAATTACCTTGTGCACAACGCAATTGGCAGAAGTTAAGGACATTAAAACATCCTTACATACTAGCATTTCTTGATGGTGCTGATATAGAAAACGAAGCTCTTATTTTAGTTACAGAGGAGTGTTTACCATTAGATGCTTGGCTAAATAAAGTAGCAGCAAGTGGAAATAATATAAGTAATGATGCAGCGACTATACAAGAACTTTTATGGGGGTTTAAATGCATTTTAAATGCGTTAACCTTCATACATGACACATGTACCTTATCTCATTCGTACTTAGGACTTCATGCTATTTATGTTACTAAAAATGGCGATTGGAAGTTAGGATCATTAGATTTGACTGGAAATATATCGAATTATGATGATTATATGCATTTAAAAACGAATTCATCATTATTACAAAGACCTTACCAATGTCCAGAGAGACAAAATTTAGGCACATCTGTTAGTGGTGATGCTACTGAAGCTGTGGTTAAATCAGCTCCGTGGTCGGCCGATATATACAGTTTAGCCCAATGTATCAATAAGTCGTTTGATGTATTGAAATTAGATATGCCTAATGAATTATCTAAATATACGCAAAAAATGTTAAGTATGGAGCCCAAGCGACGACCCACCGCGACGCAGCTTAATCGTAGTTCATTATTTAATAGCGAGCACTTAAATTTATTGACTAGTTTAAGCGAATTAAGTATAAAGCAACCAGCAGAGAGCATCAATATTTTATCCAAGATAACGGGTAAAGTAGCTGAGATACCAGTCTCAATATGTAATCATAAAATATTGCCTAGTTTAGGAAAATCGTTACAAATGTCGTGTAACGACTTCAATAATCGTGACGCTCGGGAGTCTTGTCGTCAAGCGATATCACTAACACTATCCCTATTATCATTATTGGGTAATCAAAATAAAATAGATACTGTCAATTTAACCCTTCAATGTGGTGTGGTATTAACGCAGTTGTGGACGATGAGCGATCGGACCGTAAGAGGGGCATTACTTACATCGTTGAAAGACATTTCAGCGTATATTCATGAAAATTTGGTTAATAAATATATTTTTGATCAATTACTTGCTGGATTTGCAGACTCCAACGCCAAAATGCGAGAGGAATCATTGAAGAGTTTGGTGCACGTAGTTGATAAGCTTGATGAGAAAAACCTACAAGATAAATTAGTAAGGTGTATAACTAACCTTCAAAACGATCAAGAAGCTTCCATAAGGACCAATGCAACAATTTTTATAGGCAGAATAACCCCAAAATTGAAGGATAATGTAAGAGGGAAGGTTCTGTGCAACTCCTATGTTAAAGCCATGAGAGACCCGTTTGTTCACTGCCGGATAGCTGGATTGAAAGCTGCGATAGCAAGTGTACAATATATGGACCTTGCAAGTATAGCAACTAAGTTAATGCCTCAGGTTTGTTCCTTGCTGATGGATAGAAGTACTGATGTGCGCGAGTTATCGCTATCTTTGCTAGATAAATGCACTAGTGTAATGAAAGAGCAGCACCAAAAGTTAATTGAGCTATCAGTAATTGAGAAAGAAAAACATAAAAATGAACCGGTATCGCCAACACGTGATCCATCTGCAAATAGTGGGTCAAGTAAAATTACATCAATGTTAGGATTAACAGGGAGTAATACTAGTAGTGATTGGACCAGTTGGGCTGTAGAAGGTATTTCCAAGACAATTGAAAAATCATTACTGGACGAAAAGTCGTCTACATCGTTTGTGGGTAATAAAGCAATAAATTCGAATAATAATATATCACAGAATTCGTTACAATCAATTAGCACAAAAGGCTCCATGTCCTCCAATGAGTCCTTCTCTAAAGCGAATAATTGGGGTGACGATGATTGGGGTGACGATCTTGACGGTGAAATCAATAGTGATAATACAAATAAATTACAATATTCTAATGATGCTAACCCTGTTTCCGCATGGGATGATGATCTTGATCTCGACGATAGTGATACCAGTAGCAGTAAAAATAGCGAGCCCAAAAAATTAATTATGCCTGGGACTAAAGTGGCATCATCTGCTCCATCGAACTTATCTTACAAAAAAAGTGTTCCTAACTCAATGCTGTCGGAAGATGACATAATCGAGAAAGCTTTGGCCGAAGATTCTTCAAGTGTCAAGCCTACCACCCGTCCTACTGCGTCCTTTAACTCTAGTACCAGCACTGGAATCAAAGGTCTCGCTAGTAAAAAGAAGGAACCATTAAGTGTGAAGAAATTGGCCATAACGGAAAACGACAAAGACTGGGAAGACTTTTAAATTGTAATTTTATACTTGAAATTTTGAACCTCTATTATCACTACTTGCTTGGACGATTTCATCTTCATTCTCGGCGCTTACTTGCATGTTAAGTAGGTCTGTGAGTGAATTATCGACTTTATCGTTGGCATCAAATGATTCGACGTTGTAATTTATCTTAGAACTCAAATCTAGCTTCTTTAAACCGCGCAATAGCGCTAGAGGATTCTTCTCGCACAAATCTTTCGTTTTATTTAAATGAATGGCCATGTGTGTGGCTGGATCTGCAGTTAACCGTGTGATGAAATCGTAGAAACAAGCCCTATGAAAGTCATGGAGTGCTAAAAGGACGCTTTTGTGTTTATTGCATCTCTTATATAATACACCACCTCTAAGTGATTGTAATGCCTCTTTTGTAAACCCGATTGAAACACAAAATAGTGGCCAGGAGGTATCTAACTTGCTACCCGGGACGCTCATCGTATTTGCTAATACACATAAATTTCTCGCAAATGATTCGTGCTTTTCGACTAAATATAGCATTTGAAGTACCGACAACATTTTCATGGATCGATTCACGTCTGTTCTGGGATCAGTTCCTTGAAAACCGATTTTGTCCCAATGCTCTCCTATGATTGGGCAACTTGCTTTAAGCGGAAATAGTAGTGATAAATAAATAGTTACAAGCATTCTCCTCATTACTAAATCCGTAGGATCATAGTCTACTTGTGCGAGTAAGAATGGAAATGGAAGATCACTCTCGTGAGTACCATAACTCAACTTGGTATTCAACCAAGAAAATGGATTGAATGAACTACCAGAACTCTCTGATATTTTTATTATCGACTTAAATTTATCTAATGGTAAGGATAGGAGATAAGATAACGCTTCTTGGTATGATATCGGCTGAAATGTAGCATCCGCAACAGTGTCTGCGACCTCATCAGTTGTAAATTCATCACTTTTTGGTTTATTATTTATATCATCCCATACTTGATGCAACTCATCTGTGCTGACAGGAATACCAGTCTCAGCAGTATTAATATTAGAATTATCAACACTCTTTGTACTAACTGGAATTGTTTCCGCTTCCTCCTCCTCTTCATCTTCACCTTCCTGTATTGATGTTATATTTCTATCAACAGTAATTACTGCATTTGCATCTCTCTCGTCATCTAACATTTTTACACTTACATCACCCCCAGCACCATTAGTATATACAGATTTAATCTCATTAAACGCAACCATGGCAGCATCTCGTATGCTTAACCCCTTTGGTTCATCAATAACAGGGACATCTACCATCACTGTATCCTCGTTACTATCACCTTCATTGTCAATAATAACCACAGCAATATCATCGCCTTTCTCAGCCGGCACCCATGAAGAAGCAGTTGCACTATCGTCCGCATCACCATCGAAATCAAATTCATCGTCATTCCCACCACTATTGTTCACTGTTTGCGCTGTTGTTCGTGCTAGTAAATCCCGCTCAAACTCCTCCTCGTCCTCGATTTTCAGCACAACGTTGGCACCTTTTTTGCGGTAGGGCTGGTACTTGATACCGAAGATGTCTTCCTCTGAGGCATCCCTCAGTGACATTCTCTATCTAACTCTTTTTGGTATTATTTTTGTATTTCAATTTTTTTATTCTCAAAAAGTACCGGTGTTCAAATTCAAATTGGGATCCCATTCAAATTTTGTATGAAATATTATTAAGAAGGTTATTTCATTAATTACATTCGTTTTCAACTTTTCTTGGACCCGAATCCAAAGCCAAAACCGCTACTTTTAGCTTGACTTTGAGGTTTACTTGAGGATCCGCCTAACATCCCTAATCCAAATTGGGCCAACTTACCAAATCTACTAGTAGAAGATACAGTGGACGATGCGGTGGATACTACTATCGGAGCATTTTGATTGGCATTAAATCCGCCATTTAATGTCTGACTACCGAGTGATGTACCAAATGATGATACTTGGTTACTACTAGTGGCATTAGTAGTGTTATTATTACCAACTTTAGTACCAAGCAATGAACTTAATATGTCGTCGTTGTTAGTATTAAGCTCGATAACAGGAAGATTGGTATGAGATGTTTGCACTAATGGCTTTTGCATGTGTGCTGAGGATAGCACCACTGGCTGATTAGCTGGAAGGGGTTCACCTTGGTGCACAACTCTACCAACTGGTTGATACCTTGCTTGTTTGGTATACCTAGATCCACCGTCTCCATCTATACTGTCGATTGATACACTTTCTTCCATACTAGCAATTATAGAGTTTGAGGCACTATTGTTATTATTATTACTATGTCTACTATTTTTTGGTTTATTCACATTTCCAAGACCTAACAATGATGAAGCAGGTGCAGCAAAAGGATCATCATATGATGGTGTATATCCAGAATCCAAACCTGGCAAATTTAACAAACCGCTATTACTACTTGACAAACTATTATCTCCGAGCGCGGGCAATTTATTCCGTGATGCGTTATTACTCAATGAATGATTCTCTTTATCGTTATGGTCACTTTCCGTGGAAATTGGTTTAAAAGTAATAGTTCCTGTGGCACTATTAGTAGTAACATGGCTTCCTGCAGTCATATTATCATTAAATAACTCTGTAACACTTTGTGCCGGTGTCAGTAACTGCGACGGAGTTAGTATACTAGCATTGACTGCTACTGGTTCATTTTGAGGTTTTGTCGTACCAAAGAAATCATCATCAAAACCAAACTCTTCTGCCAATTCATCTAACACGCTTTTACCCAATGAAGAGGTATTCGTTTTTGGTTTGTATAGTGGATCCCCATAACCAATTGGCATTTGCATCTCAGGAGCTGGTTCTGGTTTTGCATTGGGATCAACAGGTTTATGTATTTCTCCTAGCGTAGGACCACCGTGACGAGGCTCATGATTCAGTCTTTCTTGAACATACTGTGAGGATGTTCTAATATTCTCTGATTCAGTTTGATATAATGGCATAATTACATCATGATGAAATGATTCACTCTCCGTAAGTTTTTCTTGTCTTAATTTTTCTGCCGCTCTTTCCGCTTCCAATTGCTCAAATTCGGACATTTGAATAGGTCTTCTAGTGTATGTAGTTGGTGGGGTTTCGGCTGTAGATGTAGGTGGAGGAAGTGTATTATTTACTTGGAAAAATGCGTACTGCAATGTTTGTGATGCAGTTGGTCGCTGTAATGGGTCATATTTCATTAAATCTTGCATTAATTGAATGGCTTCCTGCGTAGCATTTGGAATAATTTGTGATAGTGGTGTAGGAACAAATTGTGGAAATCGGAACTGCATTTGTGCCGCTAGTCTCATACCTTCTGACCACGATCTCATAGTTGGTGAACCAAGAATAGAACAAATTTTATAAATTTCATCTGCTTCGCTAGAACCAGGAAACAGAGGCCTTAGTGTGAATAATTCAGCAAATATTCCACCACAAGCCCATTGGTCTATAGGACTATTATAATTACTTGATCGTAGTAATACTTCTGGCGCTCTGTACCAACGAGTGGATACATAATCTGTATATGGTGGTTTACTTCGTATTTCTCTTGCTAAACCAAAATCTGCAATTTTAATAACATCTCCTTTAACCAACATATTCTCGGGTTTAATATCACGATGAAAAAAGCCGTGACGATGAATAAATGCTAGTCCTTGAAATATCTGATACATTATATTCCGTATATGTGATTCGGGAAAGTGTCTTTCCCTATTCTTCATTAATTCATACAAATTCCCATCCATATACTCAAAAACAAAGAATAATTCGTCATTTTGTCTGATAACTTCCTTCAATTTAACAATATTTGGATGATTTAACTTCTTCAACGACTTGATTTCTCTAAGTTGCATACATTCTTCCCATGTATAAAATTTTTTCTTCATTTTCTTAATTGCTGTAACTTCTCCAGTTTCCCGATTAACAGCCTTCAAGACCGATCCATACGTGCCATCGCCCAACTGCTTGGTTATTTTATACCTGTCCATGTTCGTTGTCCAATGTCGCGATACTACAGCTATAAGTACTCGTGATAATAGGAGCGAGAACAAGCAAGCGCGTAAGAGCGTGAGCTAGCGTGATCGGGGTCGGCTTCGAGAGAATCGAAGAAGGGCAAATTGGAAGTGATTCGAGCAATTCCACAATACCAACTTTTTTTTTTTTTTTTCAAAGTTTTGTAAGTGAGGCGGCCTCACTGAGGCCCTACCCCGGTACCTCCCGTAAGTATGGACCGAGAAGGAAACACAAAATAATCTATTGTTCTCGTGCGCAATAAAGACGAAAGTAGGAAAAATGATACCTCGATTTTTTTCTTCAAACGTAAACAAATGGTAAATCTGTATACGTATAGTCTAGGCTTAAACATGGTACTAATTATTGATCGCCTTTTGTTCCAATATCCAAAACTTTTCCATTCCTTTATATATCATTACTGTTCATACTTTTTTTTATTTATAGGTCCCGGAAAACAACTCAACACTTTGCTTCGAATTAGAAAGAGAGAGAGGAAAGCACTTAACATATATTTACGTATATACAAGGATATGTTAAACCGCCTATCCCTGCGATTTTTTTTCCTTATTGTGCTTTATTTTTTCTTCTTCTCTCTTTAAGTTCTAATTCAGTGTTGAGTCCAGGGGCCTGTCACATACGGTACCTTGGTATTGTCGCACAGGTATCACAATGATCATCACATAGTGCCTGTAGTTTCAACATACGCAGATGCGATTA
>JACCDO011294531.1_pt1 | contig 24387 bp, 17 predicted proteins | sample 7446101 | NCBI WGS metagenome assembly JACCDO01 (sample SAMN15323440, study PRJNA562643) | freshwater metagenome | isolation source: river surface water | place: USA:Blue River Watershed | collected 2017-08-16
ATAGGTGATAAATTATGCAGTAAAAATGCTCAAAAAGGTATTATTGGAATGATTATGGATCAAGAAGACCTTCCATTCACTAGGGAAGGTATAGTACCAGACTTAATTATAAATACACATGAATAAACGTGTGAGTGAACTAGTAATAGTTTGCTAGTATCATATTAATAAATGTCAATTAAATATGATGCAAGACTATTAAATTGCGGGAAACTCTCGCTAAGCTTTATATACCGCGGTTTTATAGAAATATAAAACGCAGCAGTAGGTATAATTGCCTATGGATGGTAAAAAGTATAAAGATAGAGACAATCCGCAGCCAAGCATCTGTAAAGATGAAGGTTCAGAGACTAAACAGTAGTCGGCGAAAGCTTAAGATATAGTCCAGCCCCCCAAGAGATTGGTGTAGAGGTAGTCTTATTGACAGACGAGTCTACTTAGGGTAGTAGCGTGTATCCCATCAAGAATGACGACCGGACAATTAATAGAGTGCGTGGCGTCTAAAATTTATGCAATGTCTGGAGTATCAACTCATGATCCAACTATATTCGAACCACACGAATTAGAGAGATTATCGAAGGATTTGGAAGAATGTGGTTATCAGCGTCATGGTTATGAAAGAATGTACCATGGTGCTACAGGATTACCTTTGAAAGAATTAATTTTCATAGGTCCAACGTATTATCAACGTTTAAAACATTTAGTAGCAGAAAAAATTCATATGAGAGCCAGAGGTCCAGTACAATCATTGGTTAGACAACCAATGGAAGGTCGTAGTAGGGACGGTGGCTTGAGGTCAAATCAAGGCCTTAGTGAGAATTTTAGAAGAATAAAATTCTTGCTAGTCCGTATATAGCGGGCAACGAACTTAAATTGCCGGAAGTTCTCAAACAAAAATGATTTAAAGATTAATTTATTAATATAAAATGGAGATTTGGGTTAGAGTAAAAGAATATCCAAATTACGAAGTTTCTACATATGGTAATATTAGAAATATTAAAACGTTAAGAGTACTTAAATATTATTTAAGAAATGGTTATCCATCAGTATCATTATCAAATAATGGTATTATAAAAACAGTAAATATTCATAGAATAGTAGGTATATCATTTTTAGAAAAAAATGACTTAGTTATAAATCATAAAGATGGAAATAAAGAAAATAATCATGTAGAAAACTTAGAATTTGTATCATATAAAAATAATACTTTACATGCAATAGAAAATAAATTAACAAAAATACATGTTAATAAAGTAAAACAATATAAAATGGAAAATAATGAACTTATTTATATTAACGAATTTTCTTCAATTAAAGAAGCATCTATTAAAAGTGGTATATCAGATAAACATATAGGAAGTGTATGTAGAGGTAATAGAAAAAGTACAGGAGGATATATATGGAAATATTCTGATAAAGAAGTTAATATAATAAATCCTTTAAATATTGTAGGAAAGGAAATTAAAGATTTTCCGAATTATATTATTACTAAAGAAGGAAAAGTATATAGTAAAAAAAGAAAGGATTATTTAATTGCAACAAAAACTCTTAATGGATATTATAAAATTAAACTTTGTAATAATGGATTATACAAAGATTTTTACATTCATAAATTAGTCAAAGATCATTTTAATTCTTTGATACCAGATATTATGGAAACATAAATATTAAGGTAAAAATGCAAAGATAGAGATAATCGGCAGCCAAGATCCTAAGGACTGTTATAGCAAGGTCTATGGATAAGGTTCAGAGCACAAACAGGTTCGGGCTTGAGATTATTAGCTAATAATCTGTGATAGCTCAAGATATGTGCCACTCCCACTTGAGAAAGTGCTTTTATTATAGTCTTGTATATTCTATAGTCTGATATATAGGCCGAGATAAAAGAGACAATGACAAATAAAGGAAATGTTATTTGTAGTCTGGTATAAAGGTTGGAGAGATAAATATATTTGTCTCAGTGTATATGCAAATATATGCTAGTCTACGACATAGTAGGCGACGTAATCAAATTGCGGGAAAATCTATTTGTATATTTATACTAATATAAATAGTACTAAATTATAATAGTAATATTATAATGGCTTATGCTAATTACATAAGGTATAGTAAAAATCTATTTATATATTGGTAGACAATCCGCAGCGAAGATTCCTAACTATCCTAAAGATAGTGGAATAACGTTCAACGACTAAATGGTTACGGGCAGAAATGCTCAAGATATAGTCTAGACCATTCCGTGAGGAAGCCAAATTGTAGGATCTATTAATCTATGTCAATGTTAATAGTTTCGTAATTTGGGGCAAATGAAATAAGGAGCAAATGCCTTATGGATGTCGGTATAATCGGGAACGTGATTGTATTATAGCACACGGTGCTTCAAGTTTTTTAAGAGAAAAGTTATTTTATTTATCAGATAAGTATACCACAGGAGTTTGTAAAAATTGTGGTTTATATGCAAATGTAAATAAAGAAAAAGATATAACAATGTGTAAACAATGTCAATCTACTGAAATACGCCAGACAAGCATGCCTTATGCTTGCAAGTTATTATTTCAGGAGCTTATGGCAATGAATATAGTTCCAAGAATGGAAATCGAATAAATAACTTAATATTACGATTAAGTTATAATAATTATTCAACACAAGTTTCTTCAATAACTTGTTCATTAGTTTCTTCTAATAATTCTTTTTTTTGTTTTGACTCTAAACGTTTTCTATCATTTAATTTTTTTAAATTTTCACGTGTTTTTATCTTTCCTAATTCATAACCACACTTTGGACAACCACGTTTTTTTGTTATAAATTGCGCAGGTTGTCTTTCAAATGGTCCATGAGTTTTACAAACTATAATTACAGGTGTTTTATAATCAACACAATTAACTAAGCTTAAATCATAAATATCTCCCCAAGTTTGTATACTAAGTGTTTCAAATGTATCTGGTCTAAATCTTGCCCTTGATTTAGATTTCTGGCTTAAATTATAATTAATACATTGTTTACAACCAACTTGACCTAATAAATGATGATCAGCTTTTTGTAAAAAGTCTCCATGTTCTTTACATGTAATTACGATATGCTCACTAGCTGATATATAAAGTGTTTTAGAATAATCAAATCTATTATTATGAGCTAAATTCGCAAGCTCAATATAATATTGAGTATTCATTTTTTTACTAGTACATGTAGGACATGATATGTTTTTTTCAAGTAAATCTTTAGTTTTAACATAAAAATCGCCATGAATAAAACAACATACTGTATTTCCTTTTCTTAATTTGTGAGTCTTATATACACATTTGGAAAAATCAAATTTTTTATCATATAATTTATCCAGATGTTCAATGAATAATTCATTGTTAGGGAATAAGTGTTTTTTCTTACAATCAGGACAAACGCCTTTTCCTATTTTGTGAAGATTTGCTAGTACCCAAAATGAACCATGTTTTGGACAAATAACTTCTACTTCATTCTTATAGTTATAGATAAAGCCTATTTTAGAATAATCATATTTATTATTGTGTTTTTTAGTAGATTCTTCTTTGAATGCATTTGTTTTATCAATGATTATTTGTTCATTCAATTTTGACATTTTAAAGAGAGTTTTATTTTATTAATCTTAAAATAAATGGATGTGAAAAATTGCGAAAATTATAGTTTAGAAGAAATTCAAACATTTGCAATAAACTTTGGCATTGAATTATCTAATAACAAAACTATTTTATGTAATAGAATTAAATCTCTATTTAAAGAAAATGCAAATATTGTGAAGCCAAATCATGTTCCAAATTATAAATCTGTAAAAACAAGCGCACTTCATCCTGAAACACAAGAACGTTTAAATTTAATGAGAAATTGCAAACCTGATCCGCCATATAAATGGATTAAAGCAAATAGTGAAAAAGGAATTAAAGGACATTGTGAAGAAGATATCAATTATAATAACTATATTCGTGATCTTGAAGAATGGAATAGAAATAATCAACAACATCAACCGCAACCACAGCAACCACAACCGCAACCACAGCAACAACAACCACAGCAACAACCACAACAAGAAGTATATAGAAATGTTAATAGATTAATGAAAGATTGCAAACCAAAACCACCATTTTATTGGATACCTAAAAAAGAATCTGATATTGGTAAAGCATATTGTAAAGAATTAATACAGCAACCACAACCACAACCACAACCACAACCACAACCACAACCACAACCACAACCACAACCACAACCACAACCACAACCACAAGAACACAGAAAATGTGAAGATTATAGTTATAGAGAATTACAAGGAATAGCAAAGCAATATAAAGTAAATGCAAGACTAAGAAAACAGCAGATTTGTGATGAACTAGAAAAAATAGGAATATTTATAAATTTAAATCAAGCTAATATAGTTAAAAATAAATATATTGAAAACTTTTTAAGAATAAATGATCACTATAATATTGAAAACTATTATGAGATAATAGAACAACTTCAAGAATATAAAAATTGTATTCCTGCATCTGATAAATTAGACGAACTTAATAATATTAATTTTGATTCTCGTATGAAAATAGCATGTTATATACAAAATAAATTACAACAATCTCAAAAAACAATAGTACAATTAATGCATGATAATAAAATTTCAGATGTGTATGGAGTTGATAGTAACTCATTTCAAAAACTATTTAGTCCTTTACTTACTTATATTGCTAGTGGTGCTTATGGAAGAATATACTCATCAGGTATAAGTGGAAAATTATCAAAGATTAACAATAAAGAATATCCTGCTGTTATTATAAAGACAGTATTAGAAGAAGATAAAAATTCCAAAGATAATGATAGAATGGATGCATTGCATGAATTATCTGTAGGTTTTTTACTAAATAATTTAAGAAAAGATTGTAATAATTTTATATTTACATATGCAGCACTTATGTGTAGTTCTCCACAAAAATCGAAAAAGAACACAAAAGATTTTTGCATGAAAGAAAATGAGTCGCAAATGTTACAAGTAATTGAATATATTCCTGGAGAGACATTAACAAAGGCATTAGAAACTATAGAACTAAATGAATTAAAATTAATAATGATAGAATTATTTGAAGCATTGAAGATTGCATATGATAAATATAGATTTTGTCATTTTGATTTACATTCATCGAATATAATACTATCAGAGTTAACAAGTGGAAAATATTATACTATTGATGGCGTTAGAAGACGTTCTAAATATTGCCCAGTCATAATAGACTATGGATCGTCTATAATTAAGACACAACGTGGATACTTACATTCAACTGCTATAAATAATAATACACGTATATTTAATCCTGAGCATATAAACAAGATAATGTTTGATATATATAGATTATATGAAAATATTTTGTATAGATTGATGGAATATAAAAGAATTGATATAGCAAATTCATTAGTAGATGTATTTAATGATTATTTTGTAGACAAGTTTGAACTTTATGGTAAAAGCGAAGTTATACAAAAAACAATAGATTATGTATATGGAAATAAAGCATTACCTAAGAAAAAATATCCAGATTGGATTGACAATACTAATAAAAATTATCAGATAATGTTTATATTTGACGATAGAATAGATGAGTTTATTGAGTATTTTAAAATATCATATGATATTGAGTAACGTTACTTAATTTAAAATTAAGTAAAATTAATGGGTAATAAGAGGTGCAACATAGTTTGGATCAGATCTTTTTTCATGATGTTCCCAAGCTATTTTATGGCCAAATTTCCAGTTAGGTGGAATTCTATCTGGTTTAGCCTTATACCAGAATACACAGTCTTCTATTTTATTACTTTGCACTTTATTATTTATGACTAATGCAGTAAAATCTTCAGTTACGGCATCCATAATTTGATGAAATTCGTTTAAACTAGGGATACAGCCTGCATAATTTTCCCAAAGAGCTTTTCTATTTTTCTGAATGGTTTCTCTTAAAATAAATGTATAATCAATATTTGTACGAATATTAGGTCTAACATCAAGACAGTATTGTAAACTTAAAATATGAATCATTTTCCAATGTCTACCATTTTTATAATAAGCTTGAAATATAGGATCAGTTAATATTCTTGGATTATCAGTACAATCATCAACAATTTGTACAGCCCAAGGATTAGGTAAATGTTCTTTTGCCATCTTTTGACGCACTATAAAATTTTTTATAGCATCCATATTTAAAGAATTATATACACAACAACCTGGAAATTTAGTACCATAATAACCATTAGAATCTTCTGTTCCAGAAAATATTTGAGCAACTGGAGCTATGTGAGCTTTTGATGCCACAATATCTTGTATAATTGTCGATTTTCCTGTATTACGACATACATCTAATGTTGATAATAAAAATCTTCTATTTTTATCAAGACTGAAACCAAAATATTGTCCATATGATTGCAATTCAACAGTAAAATCATATATATCATAATGAAGATAGAAATCTTTTACAATAATTGTATTAATATCAATCTCTGTATTTAAAGATGACTTTTTTAATTTATAACAACACCAATTGTTTTTAAATGAATTATCATTGATATAATCATAAACACTAATTTCTATAATATGATTTTTTATATTATCTAATAAATTTTGTATATTTTTTCTAACTAAAACTAAATCATGTAATTTATTTACAATATAGGTATTAGAATCATTTAAAATTATTGAATACATATCATCATAATTTGCAAATAATTCCTGTACTATTCTAGGTGTATTGTCATCTCCCATCAAAATATCTCCTACAATAACATCTTCTACTTTTTTAATGCTACCATTATACATTAAAACTTCAGTTCCAGGAGCAAAACAACCTGGTTTGCCTATAACTACAATTTTAACACCGCTATTATCTGAAACTTTTTGTGGGGGAATACTATTCATATCAAATTCTTTTAAATAAATTGTTTCTACATTATTAGGATTATCATCCATGTCGTCATCTCTATCATTTATATCATCTGAATGTTTTTCAGGACTTCTTCTATGACGTGAAATTCTCTTTCTTCTTTGATCTTTTCTATCTTTTCTAATGAGATTAATATCTTTATCATCTTCATCATCATGTAAAAAAGAAGTTCTTCTTATATTTGAACTTGGTAAATCATCATCAAAATTCATATAGTCATCATTCATGTTTAATTATATTTTATATATTTTCTTTTTAACCTATAATTATTTTTTTAACTCATTGGAGAAAAATTCCAACCCAGAATTTCACAACATTGCTGATAAATGTCGTCATGTTCTCTTAATCTGTTAGGTGTTCTTAATGTATTTAGATCATCATCTGCTACTTTCACTCTTTGTTTTTTAAGTAACTGACGTAATATATAATGATTACTTAAGAAGTTTTTTCTATCTAAATTAAGTTTAAAAAAAGCTTCAACTAACTGGTCAAAATCATCATATAATTGTTTTTCATATTTGGAAATATTTGGGCATGGAATACCTGTAATTTTACTATAAATCAATTGAAAATCTTCATAATATTTAGCATTATCAGTTTCTTCAAGAAATATTCTAATGTGTTGTTTTTTAACTAAACTATATGGATTTGATTCATCATTTGAAAGAAGTCCATGGGTTTTAATCATTTTTCTAACATCTTCAAAAACTGATTCAGGAATAAATTTATGTTGTACACCTTGAAATTGATTAACAGTATCTTTAAAGTGACATTTTTTCTCGTACTTATAACGTTGATTCATGTTAACTCTGCTAAAATCTTGAAAATTTATATTAGTATTTATAGCGTTTGTATGCTCATCTTCTAATGATTCAACTTTCTTATCTGTTTTTTTAGCAACTGTTTTTTGAATCTCAATACAGCTTTTAGAATAGAATAAATCAACAAGTTTTTGATCAAAGTATATTCTCAAAATTTTAAGATACTCTTCTATAAGTTCAATTTCTTTTTGATCATTATTTGTAGCTTGAGTTTTTTTTGCTTTCCCAAAAAAACGTATGATTGGCTTTTTAATTAAATCGTTATAACTTAATATTATATGATCAAGTTGTGTTAACATACAGTCTGAATATAACTGTATATTTTGATCTTCTTCTCTAAACTGTTCGATTTTATCCATTCTATCCTTAAAGTCTCTATAATTTAAGGAGATTGTTTTTTCACATTCATGATCTAGATAGTCGATATATTCGTCTATTCCATATGGAATTGTAGATAAGTTTAATTCATCAAGCATTTTAGTAATTATAGGAACTTCATCTTCTAGAGTAGATTTACAGTCTTCAATATATTTACAAACAATCTCATGTAATTTTATTAAATCGCAAACACGAGTATGATTAACTGTTTCCATTTTACAAAATGGAAAATCTCTTTAAATCTTTTTAAAAATAATAGTATCTTGTGTTAAGTCTACCTGCTGGAGCTGGAGCAGCTGCTGGAGTAGCTGCATCTTTAGTACAATAATACCAACAAGCAGCAGCACCTGCAATAACTAATAAAGCAACAGCAGTTTTATTTTCTTCTAACCAGGATGTTTGTTGAGTTTCTTCACGTCTAGCCATTTTTTTAATACTTAGAAAAAAAAATTTAATTATTATTTTTAAGTTAATAGGAATTATTACGAATAATTCTCGAATTTTATCATATTTCATGGAAAATCTCTTATTTTTCATTCATTTCGCAATAAGATCCACATGCATCGTGTGATGCTTTTTCAAGACAACTTTCGTATTTTTCTAAGTCTTCTTGGGTTGAATGAACATCTGGTTTTAAGTGCTCGCATGTACTTGATATACATTCTCTACATTCTTTAACTGCCATTCTAAAACGAAATTGTTCTGACGATCTGATATAGTTATACCAGTATACATAACCTAAAACAAAAATTGCAATAACGACAAATATAGCACATAATGTTTCTTTGTCCATTTTTAGTAATATCAAGAAAAAAAATAAAATTACCAACTCGAAAAAAAGTCTGCAACATCATTTCCAAAATCAGAAAGTCCATCAGCTATACTTGATCCTATATCTTCAAAAAAGTCTTCGATATCATCATTAAATTTTCCTGTAAAAAATCCGTCTAAGCCTGCACCTATATCAGACCAGGGTACACGTGATAATAATCCTGCTAGTGCCCATATACCAAGACCTAAAGGACCACTAGCCAAAACAAAAGGTGCCATGAATTCAGCACCTTTAGGTCCTAAACTAGCTGCAAATTTTACAAAAGGAATATTATTGATATATTGTAAAGCTTTTATTGCTAGTTCTGCACCTTTCTTTGCAAAATTAGCAACTGCATCAAATGCTATTTTTCCATATCTTTCTATAGAACGTCCCCAATCTTTTAATTTTTCAACACTTAAATCTCTAAAAAAATCAATAAGTACACCACCACCTATAACTAACCATTTAGCCATTTTAAAAGCAATCATAGGATTAAACATATTTTTACCTAACCATGCAAACGTATTTCCCGGTAATATTTTATTTAGTCCAGGAATTAACCCAATAATTGAGTCTAACATTCCACCAATTTTTCCAGCTAACCATGATGGTGGTAAATTTTCACCAACAGTACTCATAAAATCACAAAGTGCTCCTGGACTTGGATTACTTTTAAGATCATCCCATGCATCAAATAATTTTTGTTTTGATTCTTCCCAATATTTATTTATTGTATCTCCTAACAATTGTCCTGGTACTGTACAAAAAGCTATTATACTTAAATAACAATCAACATTTCCAGGATTCTTGCATGACTCTGTCATTGCTTGCACACTTTGTGCATAATATCCTGTAATAGTAGATCCCAAGATTGATTCAAAAAATCTATATGCACCATCTTTATAACATTCACCTAAACCATCGCCCCATTTATGAGATTGTCCGCCTTTCATGTTACAATAACTTGGAGTTATTATACAATTTTGCAAATCTTTTGGCTCATCTGATGCTGGTAAACAATATCCTTTTTCTGGATAACAAGTAATATTACCACGTGAATATCCTATTGTATCTGCACCTTCAACATATGTATCAAAATTCAACTGATTATTTCCAGCTGAAGTTTTTGTTGTACTACCTGTAATCATAGTATTAACCGCATTACTTCCTTCTTGACGTAATACATTCTTAACTGTACCTTTTACAATATTTATAGCTGTTTTTGGATTAATAATATTATTCTTAATAGTATCTTTTAATGCAGCTTTAATACCTTGTTTTGCTAAAGTTGCCCCTAATGATCTTGTTAATCCCATTGCAGGACTCATGTTCATTAAACCATTAATTGCATCTCCAGCTCCACCACGTCTTACATAAACTTCATTATTAGAACGACAAAAATCATATACACTTCTTGATGTTTTTACGCAAACTCCATTATTACCATTTGCATCAGTTATCCATTCTCTATAATCTTCTTGTCTATCATAAGGACCAGAATTTGCTTCACAACTTTCTTTTGTATCATGATAACAATATACTTCTCCGTCTTTATTTTCAGCTACTGCTAATCCTTGATTTAAACAATATTGTTTGACTGCGTAATTATGAGCTGCCATACTAGTATTCATGTCATATTTTAACATTTTTGCATCAGGTTTTAATTGTTGAGTTGATCTATAATTTTCAGAAGGAATATAAGAATTCCAACCTAAAACAACTAAACAAATAAATAAAAACCCACAAATTAGATTCAGTAAGTTCATATTTAAAATTGTGCAAGAAAGAAATAATAATCTTTTCTTTTATTAAATAAATGAGTTCTATTTTAAGAAACATTTCATCATCTAATAGCGATGGTACAATACAACAACCAATTGCTACATATGATGCTTATAGTAGTATACCAGTAGCTGAAACTGGTGATACTAAAATTACTGGCGGCGGATGGGACGTACTAAATTATGTTGGAGGAGACTCGGCATCAACAGCTGTTAGTGATATGGCATCATCTTTGGCAGGTGCAGGATCATCTATAGTTGATGGAGCTATTACTGTAGGTACTGCTTTAAAAGATACTCCAAAATTTATGAAAGATAATTGGCCTGACGTAGCTGGTCTTGCTGTTGGTATAGCAGCTGGTTTTACTCCACTTGATCCATTTATGGACGTATTAGATGCAATTTCAATGACTTTAGATATAGTAGATCCTAGAAATTTTGGTAAAGCAATGGAACGTGATGGTGCAAATGAGTTTACCAAAGAAATATATGATAGTATTACAGGTCAAAGAATGGAAATGATAAAAGATGCATTTACTGCAAAAACAGGAGTAAAATTGCCAGATGATACATGTTCAACATGTACTAAAGCACAGAAAGAAGCATTTGATGCTATCCTTGCACAATACGATACAACATCAAGATATTGGAACATTGAACGTTTAGGTTCTAGTGATATGACTTTTACACCACCAGGAAAAGATTACTCATTAACATTAGAGTCATGCAAATTCTTTGACTATGCTGGATTATCTAAGAATCCAATAAAATTCAATAATATGAACTATTATTTAAATAAGGCTCAATGTCCACAAGACTATGTAGAAGCATATGAGGAATATTATCAAAATAATCATCCTGATACACAAATACAAGATTGTCAATCTAGTGATGGATTTTTAGACACAGATACTTATATTAAACAATTAGACTGTAAATCTGTAATAAATGCACTAAGAAATCCATTAAGACTAAACTACATGAAAGATTTAACAAAAGAAGAACGAAAAAAACTAACAGAGAATCAACTTAAAATATGGGATGACAATAATTGTAAACTTTTTGATCTATCATTTACTGACGCAGATGGTCCACAACTAACTTATTCTTTTGATCCTATAAAAACTTTTAGCGAATGCACTCCTAATACAGGACCAGGAGGAGATGGTAAATGGTATAAAGTCAGATCGAGATCATTACTTGTTCCTGAAAAAAATGGTGGAAAACCATGTGATAATATGATTGAGAAAATATTATGCCCTGCACTTGACTGTTCACAATCAGATTGGGTACATGATGAGTGGGATCAAGTAAATAATACAGGAACACAAAAACCAGGATTTAGCGAATATATGCAAACTGCATGGTGTATGAGAAATGCAGAAGCAAGAGATAATACACAAGATATATGGTTCGATGAAACTAAATTTAATGCTTTTTTAGAACAAAATAAAGTATGTACAACACCTGATTATACAACAGGTGAAGTAAAATGCTCATATAGTTTACCACAAGTAGGACCAGGAAGTTTAAATGCTACAGGTGTTTTTAATTGGATATCAATGAACTGTGATACAAAAAGAAATGGCGAATATTTTAGATCGCAATATAAAAAATGGTTTACAGGTCCATTAAATGGAGGTAAAGAATGTTCAACTGGTTACATGGAAGAAAAAGCTATATCATCAGATTGTTTATTAGGCGATAAAAAACCATATTATCCAGGATTTAGTGGAACAAATAAACCAACTGATCCATGTAACCCAGGTTCAATATTATGTAATGTATGGAACAATGAAAAAGACATGGGGCAGCGTCCATACTGTTGGGATTCTAATCATCATTATGAATATCCAGAAATAATATTAAATAGACCAGATAATTATAGAAAAATAGAAAACATGGAAATAAATTGTAGTAAAGCAGGAAATTGTTTAACAGTTGGTACTACTAATACTAGTTTAAATTGTGGAAATAATTGCGACTTAGATCCAAAATGTAAAGGATTTATGATGGATCAAAATGGTAAATGTACATTAATAAGTAATACAGATGATTTAATAGAAAAAAGTGGGTCTACAATATGGAAACAACTAACTAAATTAACTGCTCCAAAAATGACTGGAAGTGATGGAAAAATGTATGATCAAGCTCCATGTTATGCAAATATGACATTAAGTGAAAAAGATAGAAAAATACAAGAAGATGAACTAGAATTATTAAGACGTATGCAATATTGTGCAGAAAATAATTATAATTGGTTTGAATATTATGAAAAACCAAAAATATCAGATAAAAAGTATAATGGAAAAGAATGTGAAAGTATGTACGAAGAAAAATTATGTCCTTCAATAGATTGTACCTTAGGAGAATGGAAAGAATGGTCTAGTTGTTATGAACTAGATCCAAATGATAAAAGTAAGGGATTTGAAAGACAGCGTACAAGAGATTTTGTACAAAAAGAAAAATATGGTGGAATGTGTGATTTTGAAGACTCTGATCTAATACAAAAAGAAAAATGCAGTCCAATAGATTGTAAATTATCAGATTGGTCAGATTGGAGTGATTGTTTTATTGATTCTAATAATATATGGGTAAAATCAAGAAGTAGAGAAATATTAAATGATGACGAAAATGGTGGTAAAGCATGCTCGTCAAATACTAGTGATTATTATGAAGTAAAATCATGCACTAAAGGAGAAATTTCAAATGTTTATAATAAAAAATGTACTGAAGATTTACTCCAGAAAAGTCAAGATGATTTAATTAAATTATCTGATACCGAATATGACAGTATAATTGATAAGCTGTCAAAAGCTAAATTAGAATTATATAAAGATCAATATAAATCAACAGAAAATGCAAGGGAAAAATTAACAAATGATCTAATTGAATATACTACAATAAAAACAGATTATACAAATCAAATTAATACTTTGAATATAAGATTGAATGATAAAAATAAAAAATTAGACGAATTAGCTACAAAACGTCAAGAAATGTTAAATAATTCAAATGGTAATATCGACGTATCAATTATTGATAATGATATTGCAAACTTAAATAAAGATATTGATGCAGTTATTACTCAATTAAATAATTATAATACATTAATGAATAATTTGAAAGAACCTTTTAGATATTCAACACAAAAAGCTTCATCTGAAATAATGGATACTGTTAATACAAGAATTCCATCTTTTAATATTCCTACACTAGATGAAATAAATAATGAATACGAATTACAAATTAAATGTGGTCCTAAATCAAACTGTTCATTATATAAACAAGAAGAGCTAGAGAAAAAAGGAGTTTATGACACAGATTTTAATGGGTATAGCTTATACAGAAAAAATAGTTCTATAGAAAATAGAAATATAATTAAAGAAGCAAGAAGACTTGAATGTTTGGATGAAGAAAAAAACAATAGTTTGACAGATGCGCAAAAAGAAGAAATTTCTGAAGATAATAAATGTAAGTTAGAATTTTATAAGAAACAAAATAATTATGATATATATAAAGAATATCGCGAAACTAAAACAAATTTAAATAACTTAACAAAAGACAATAATGAATTATATGATCAAATAAAAAATAAACAAGAAACTATAAAAGATTTAACAGAATATAAAAAATCAATAGTTGAATCATTAAAGAAAATTAGCGAAGACTTAATAAATATAGATTTGGTAAAAACAAAATTAAAAAGTTATAGCTTAACAGGTATTTTTAAAGATAAATTAATATCATTAAATAATAATCAAGATAGTGTAAAAACAAAATTACTAAAACGACAATCAAAAACCATAAAGACTCAAACTGATATAGACAAACAAATATCAGAATTAAATAGTAATAAGTTAGAACAAACATATAAAAAATCAATGGAAGAACAAAAAAAATTAGAAGATAAGTTAAAAACATTGGAATCTGAAATTTTAGAAAAACAAAATTCATGTTCAAAATATAATCTTAAAGATATTTTAAATATGGAATCTTTTCGTTATAGAAGAGACGAAGAAATGCAAAAACAGATTATCAATGTCGAATCAAAACAAATCGGTAAAACAATCGATTGTTCTGTAAGCGATTGGTCTAAATGGTCTCAATGTGCACAATTAGATCCTAATGGTCCATATCAACGTATCAGAACAAGAAATGTTATTGATTACCCACAATTTGGTGGTAAAGCTTGTCCTGATTTACAAGAGTTAGAGAATTGTGCATCACAAGACTGCGAAGTAAGTGACTGGACTGAAACAACTTGTTTTCCAGAAGAATTTTTAACAAATGCAAACTTAGGAATTTCACAACAACAAGTAGCAGATAATTTAGTTGGAGGAGCTGGTTCAAAATGGGTAAAAGCAAGAACTAGAGAAATTACAAAAAGACCATCAAATGGTGGAAAAGACTGTCCGCCATTGTCTGATACAGTTTCTTGTAATTCACAAGATTGTCAAGTAAGCGACTGGTCTGAGTGGTCAGGTTGTTATAAAGACGATCAAGGAAAATATGTTAATACTCGTACAAGAACAGTGACTAAAATACCTTCAAATGGTGGTGCAGATTGTCCGCAACTTATAGATACAGTTGAATGTAAAGCAGTAAAAGCAGAATTTGAAGAATTACCAATATCAGAACCATTTATTGATGAAGATGGTAATGTCGTTAGAGTTGCAATGAAAAAAGTAATAAGTGTTCCAAAGTATAGTGAAGAAGTTATTAATGAATCTGACTTAATATCTAAAATAAAAGTAAATCCAATTAATTGTGAAGTTTCTAATTGGACCGAATGGTCAGATTGTTATGAAAATCCAGATGCATTAGGTACTTATAGACAAACTAGAACAAGAGAAATTACAACAATACCACAATTAAATGGAAAAGAATGTCCCGAATTAATTGAACATCAAAATTGCGAAAGTAAAGATTGTCAAGTTAGTGATTGGACTGAATGGTCTGGTTGTTACGAAGATGATAATAAAAAATATGTTAAAACACGTACAAGAGTTGCAACATCACCACCTATATTAGGCGGAAAAGATTGCCCTGAATTAATTAATACAGTTGGTTGTGATGCAGTTGACTGCGAAGTAAGTGAATGGAGTGAATGGTCAGGTTGTTATAAAACAGATAATGATACATATGAAAATATGAGATATAGAACTGTTACCCAATATCCAATGAATGGCGGAGCAGAATGTCCCTTATTAGTTGAAAATCAAAGTTGCGAAACTAAAAATTGTGAAGTAAGTGAATGGACTCAATGGACAGACTGTTATATTAAAGATGATGGAAATCAATATCGTTATCGTAAGAGAGATGTTACTGAATTTCCAATTAATGGTGGAAAAGGATGTCCAGAATTGGAACAAGAAGAATTATGTGATCGTCAAGATTGTTTAGTTAGTGAATGGTCTGATTGGTCTGGTTGTTATGAAAAAGATGTTAATAATTTTGTTCAAACAAGAGGAAGAAACGTTACAAGATTAAATAGAAATGGTGGATCAAAATGTCCGGAACTAACAGAAGATAAAAAATGTGATGCAATAGATTGTGAAGTTAATGAATGGAGTGAGTGGACTGGTTGCTATGAAGATCCTGAAACAAAGAAAATTCAACAAACTAGAATTAGAGAAGTAACTAAAATACCACAATATGGTGGAGTAGAGTGTCCCCAATTAATTGAATATAAATCATGCGGTCCACAAGACTGTGAAGTAAGCGAATGGAAAGAATGGAGTCCTTGTTTCCAAAATCCTGAAACTAATGCTGTTATACAAAGACGTATTAGAGAAGTTGTTAATGTACCACAATTTGGTGGTGCAGAATGTCCAACAATGGTAGAAGATAGACCATGTGCAAAGACTGATTGTGAAGTAAGTGATTGGGGAGAATGGTCTGGATGTTATTATGATGAAAAAAGTGGAAAATATTTAAACACTAGAATTAAAGAAATTAAGAATTTTCCTAGTGGTGGAGGTATTGAGTGTCCGCCAAGTTCTGAAATGATGGAAACCATAGAATGTACTTCTAAAGACTGTGATGTAAGTGATTGGAGTGAATGGACAGGTTGTTATCCAATTGGTGGAAATAAATATGAACAAATGAGAATTAGAACAGTTAATAGTACCCCAGTTAATGGTGGAAAATCATGTCCACCAGAAGAAGAACTTGAAGAACATAAGTCATGTGAATCTAAAGATTGTAAAGTAAGTGAATGGAGCGATTGGACTGAGTGTTATATAACACAAACAGGGCCAAAACGTACAAGAACAAGAATAATAACTGATTTTCCTGAAAATGGTGGTGTTGATTGCCCGCAAGAATCAGATATGATACAAACAGAAGATTGTCAAAGTATAGACTGTCAAGTAAGTGAATGGTCTGATTGGACTGATTGTTATTTGAAAGAAGGAAATCCTTATAGATCTAGATATAGAACAGTTACCCAATTTCCAGTACTAGGTGGTAGAGAATGTCCACAAGAATCAGATATGATACAAACTGAAGCATGTGTTTCACAAAATTGCGAAGTAAGTGAATGGAGTGATTGGTCTGGTTGTGTACAAGATCCTGAAACAGGAAAAGTATATGAACAAAGAATTAAAACTATAGTAAAAGCTCCACAGTTAGGTGGTAAATCATGCCCACCAGAAGAAGAATTAATAGACAAACGTAGTTGCGAAGTGTTAGATTGCGAAGTAAGTGAATGGAGTGATTGGTCTGGCTGTTATTTAGATTCCGATGGTAAAACTAAAAACACAAGAATAAGAACAATTACTCAATTTCCGTCTCTTGAAGGAAAACAATGTCCACAAGAATCCGATATGATTGAAAGCAAAGAATGTGAAGTTGTAGATTGTAAAATGACAGAATGGTCTGATTGGTCTGGTTGTTATTATGATAATGGAGAATATCGTCAAACAAGAACAAGAGATATTGATACAAATCCAACACCAACTGGAAAACCATGTCCTGCTGATTTCTTTGAACACCGTACATGTCCGCCAGTAGATTGTGAAGTAAGTGATTGGAGTGAATATACAGAATGTTATCAAAATGGTAATAGTTATATTAAATCACAGTTCAGAGAAGTTACTCAAATACCATTATATGGCGGAAAAGATTGTCCGCAAGAATTACAAAGATCTGATGATTGCATTGCAAAAGATTGCGAAGTAAGTGATTGGTCTGATTGGACTGATTGTTATACAGATGAAAGTAATAATTGGGTACAAAGTAGATATAAATTTATAAATGGTTTCCCAATAAATGGTGGTAAAGAGTGTCCATCAGATGAACAATTAGTACAAAAACAATCATGTGTTAAAACCCAAGACTGTAAAGTTAGTGATTGGAGTGATTGGACAGAATGTTTAGATATGAAATTAGATGGTACAAGTGATGGAACATGGCGTAAATTTAGAACAAGAGATGTTACTCAAGTTGCTTTATTTGGTGGTAAAGAATGTCCTGAAACTCAAGATGAAATGATTTGTCAACCACAAGATTGTAAACTAAGTGATTGGTCTCAATGGTCTGATTGTTATATTGCTGATGACGGAAAACGCTATAAAGCAAGAGTTAGATATGAAATATCATCAGAATCAAATGGTGGTGCTCCATGTGGAGAAATGATAGAAGAAATCGAATGTTAAATCTTAATTTTGAATTAAGATTTTAGAATTGTTTGAAAAATAAATTATGAGAATTATATAACGTATTAATAATTTTTAGATCATCAATGTTATAATCTAATGTAGAAATATCTATATTTGCAAAGTATATATTATTACATGTAGAAACTGGAATACCTATAGGTATATTCAAATTAAGATATGGTAAATTATTCATTAATGAATTATAGTTACAATAATTATTTACAATCATAAGAAAATTATTAAAATTTTCTACTATTGAATATTTATAAATATTCTTAAATAACTTGATAAAAAATCTAAATTCTACTTCTTCGTTATTTTCTATATAGTATCCAGATACATAAATATCAAAAATTCCACCTAATTTGATATCACCAATAACACATTTTTTGTTTAAAAAATATTCGCACAATTCTGTAGTATACTCGTAGTTTAGAAATATACTATATATCTTATATAAATATAATGCAGGAGATTGACGTTCAATTTCTCGTTCTAATAAAAGAGCAAATTCATCGTAATTTAGAGAAAATAGATCAGATTTATTTTTGATAATCGTATTTAATTGGTTATCATTAATTGAATTATTTAAAATTCTAGAAGCAACTCTTTTAATACAGTTTGTAATATTCATTTTAATTTAGATAAAATTTTGTCTTTAATCTATTTTATTATTTCGACTTGTAAAGGAACAGGATTATAAGTCATTGGTCTTGAATCTACACTTAATGATCTTCTTGAAGCTTTTCGTTTCATTAATTTTTCAACACCTTTTTTATCAATACGTATACTCATTCTATATTTTCCATTATTTTCTTCTTCCTTCGAATAATCATCATCTATAACATTAAATGAAACACTTGTAAATTCTATCGTTGATAGAGCTAACATTTTAGCTTGTCTACATTGTTTGCATATTTTAGACAACATAAATAACTTACTTGATACTAATAATACGTTTGCTAATAATGTTGTAATAGTTCTAAATCCATCATAAAAAAAATGAAACACAAGAATTGACGATAGTAACACATTGATTGTGAAAAATATAATAACAGTATTTGTCCAAAAGTATAGTAAATTATTATGATCTTTTACTCTTGATAAAATTTTAGGATATCCTTTACAATTTTTTGTTAAACTATTATAAGGATGATCTCGAGATTCATCTAAATGTTTAATTAGATAAGCTTCTCTTTTATTCTGTATCCAAGCAAGTCGCAAGAATAATAATAATGATATAAAATTCCAAGCGATGACTAATTCATTAAAACTACTTAAATTTGAAAAGTTATCTTGTAGTGTACATGTTGTTCCTGTTTCTTCACAATATTGTGGTACGAATATACTTAAGAGTGTTGCCATAGCAACTTTTACACATTCAATCAATGTACTAAATATACTATTAGCAAGTTGTTTTGTATCATTCGTGATCGACAATGATTTTTCAATAACAGCATCTTCAACTTGAGCTACAGTTTCTTGGATACTCTGATCTTTTACTTTTTTTCCAAATGAAATGGCATCTTTTACGAAAGATATTGTTTTTTCGATAAATTTTTTGATTTTGGCAATCATTCTCTTTATTAATTAGGAACTATTTTATTTTGTATTTTCAAGTCCTTCTTTTGCTTGTAATAAAATTGTATCATATGCTTTTCTGGCTATAGAGAATATATCAAAAGGTGAAAAGCGTTTATCTATGGGAAGAACTAATTTTCCTTCTATCCAACATCTTAAACGATTTAAATTACTACTTACTTGCGAATAATGTGGAGCTTTTTTTGCAAAACCGCAAAAACTTAATAAAGTTGAACTAACAGTTGTACCTGCTCCACTAGCTATAGTAAACTTGTTGATTACTTCTGCAGATCCACCACTTGCTTGTAAGTAAACAATTGCTGACCCTAATACTAAAAGAGAAAATTGAATTGTTTTATTAACATTATTATTAAAACTTGCTAGTCTTTTATATTTAAGTTCGTCAACTTGTATTGATTCTAATAATATTTCTAGTTGATCTAATCCTATTTCTGACCATTTTGTCCAATCGTCTAAATAGTTGATTATTTCTTCATTATTATCAACATTTATTGATTCATTATATCTTACACTAATAGGTAGTTCAGCAAGAATATCATTTGCAAGGTTTTTTCTATCAATTTTTCTATTTCTTGTAGTAGTTACATCTTGATGAGATTCAGTACCAATTGGTACTTCTTGTAATTCAACTGTTTCTTGTATAGGTTGTAAATCTATAATATGTTCTAAATTAATTGGTGAATTAATTGTTGAATTTCTTGCTGAGTTAGATCTTGATGGAATTCTTGAAACGTTTTGTGAAACTTGTGCGGATGGAATTCTTGAAACATTTTGAGATACATGAGCAGAAGGAGCCTTAGAAACGTTTTGTGATACATGAGCAGACGGAGCTTTAGAAACGTTTTGAGATACATGAGTTGAAGGTGCCTTAGAAACGTTTTGAGATACATGAGTTGAAGGAGCTTTAGAAACATTTTGTGATACATGAGTTGAAGGTGCCTTAGAAACGTTTTGAGATACATGAGTTGAAGGAGCCTTAGAAACGTTTTGAGATACATGAATTGAAGGAGCCTTAGAAACATTTTGTGATACATGAGTTGAAGGAGCTTTAGAAACATTTTGTGATACATGAGTTGATGGAGCTTTAGAAACGTTTTGAGATACATGAGTTGATGGTGCCTTAGAAACGTTTTGAGATACATGAGTTGATGGTGCCTTAGAAACGTTTTGAGATGCATGTGCAGATGGAGCTTTTGAACTTTTTACCGAGTTTGATTTTGAGTTTGATTTTGAATTTAATTTTGAATTCAATTCAGATCTTATAAAATTAATTTGTTCATCTTGTATAGCTTTTATTTCATTTTCAATTTTTGTCATATCAACAACGACATTATCTAAAGAAATATCGGAGGGTAATGCCAATGGATTTGAAAAATAAGATAATGAAGGAGTTTGAATTCTAGTATGATCTTCGGTTTGTGTAGACTGATCTGTTATATACGAAGGCTCATGTGGATTAATACTGACTTCAATTACTAAGTTTTCTTTTTGTTCATCTTGGGTTTCAGGTAGGTTTTCAGGTAGGGTTTCAGGTTGTACTTCAGGTTGTACTTCAGGTTGTACTTCAGGTTGGATTTCAGGTTGATTAATGATTTCTTGTGGAATATTATCATTATTAATCTCAGAATTGATTATATCTTGAGAATCTTGAGGATTATCTGACATTTAATAGAAGAAAACAAAACAATTTCTTTTTTCTTCTTTTATTACAAATGGAAAAAGCACGTGCTTTAGCAGATTCTATTGCAGAATCATTTTGGACAAGTGAACATTTCAAAGAAACTGTTTTTGGAGTAAGATTATTAAATTCACAACCTTATACAAATGTCGATTTTCCCTTCCAATTAGTTATTAATTTTTTCAATAAAGGACCTGGTTTTTTAGCTGATAATAGACAAGAAAAAGGAGGAGTGCATTATACTGGGTATATTGCATATGGAAATGGAATGTATGGAGATTTAATAGATAAAGATACAATTAAATGGCAAGGATTGTTAAATGGTAAACCTATATATTGGAAACGTGTAGTTCAAATTTCTGAAAATAAAGATGTTGATCATTATGACGCAAAAGCAGCACTTTTAATTTCTCAAAAAGAAACAGATCTTTTACAGAAACAATTATTGAAAGCATATCCTTATAAACCAGGAGTTCAAGGATTATAAAATGAATTAAAGAATTACTTTGAAAGAAAATAAATATGACAATTAAGCAAAAAATACCTAAAGCATTGAGAGAACAAGTTTGGATTCATTATATTGGAAAAAAGTATGACTCAAAATGTTATATAAATTGGTGCACAAATAGAATAAATCCATTCGATTTTGAATCTGGACATAATATACCAGAATCAAAAGGTGGACAAGTTACGTTAGAAAATCTTAGACCTATATGTACAAGATGTAATAGATCAATGAGTGATAAGTATACCATAGATGAATGGAATAAGTTAGGTAAAAAACAACCTAATTGTTGCGTAATATCATAGATTTCTTTTCGTTATGAAAAGAAAATTATTGTTTCATATATGACAATAAGTTCAACCATAATGTAATGTTAGTTATACTAAATATATAAAGTATCATCATTTGAGATATTGCAACAGCTCTTAGTAAATTATTTTTTGGAGCAATATCTCCATAACCACATGTACTTTGAGTAACAAAAGCAAAATATATACAATCAGCAAGAGTGAGTTCTTTTAATCCAGAAGCAGTTACCCAATTTTCACCATCTCTAAAAAAATAGTAATAAATTCCAGCAAAAAATAGTGCAGTTATAATAAAATTATCTAATATTTTCTTGATTTCAGGAGCGAACATAATTTTATTTTAAATTAAGAAAAAAAAAACTAGATATTGATAAAATGGTTAACAACGATAATTTAGTTAATAAATTACGTACTGTTGCATATTATAGTCCTTATGATCATAATTTAGGTAATCCTTATTGGTCTACCGGTTCAATTGGATTAGGAACAAGTAATATGGCTGGACGTATAAATTTATCCAATGGACAAAATACTAATACTAGAATTGTATTAGGTCCAAGTACAACTTCATCAAACTTAGATTATTGCTCAATCATTGAATCAAATAATACAGGTTCCTTAAATTATGGTTCAGATTTACGTTTTTATACACATAGCACAACTACAAGTACAACATCTACTGAACGTATGAGAATAGATGCAAATGGTAATATAGGTATTGGTACAAATTTACCAACTTATAAATTAGATATTTTAGGAACAACTAATGTTGCAAGAATTAAATCGAATCAAACTGCAGTATCTTTATTATTAGAAGATGGAACAACTAATTTATCTTTTATTACAAGCTCTCGTTTTGGTACATTAACAAATGGTTGGATTACTATCGATCCTAATGGTGGAACACCTTCTGGTATAGGTATTTATGATAATTTGGCTATTAATGGACAAATGACAATTGGTTCTGGATATGCAACAACTAGTGCTCCAACAAATGGTTTAATAGTACAAGGACAAATTGGTATTGGAACAAGTTCTCCTGTTTCTGGAACATTATTAAACGTATCTGGCGGAAAAACCTTGTTATATTCAGGAGGAGGTAATACAACATTATCGTTAGGTTTAACAGTTGCATGTGATCCTGCTGCAAATTACGTTTTAGGAGCAGATCCAGGAGATTCCCTTAGAAATACGACGTTAAGTTCAAATACAGCAGGTCGTCCTGTAATATTTTGTATGAGAAATTTGGCAACAAATCCATTTTGGGACATAATAATGGATCCAAATACATCATCAAGTCTTTATTTTGCAACAAGTGCAGGAAATAATGTACTTTCATTGAAATCTTCAGGAAGAGTAGGAATCGGAACTACAACACCTGGTTCTTTGTTAGATATTGATAATTCAAAAATAGATCAATTCGCATTATCAGTCTCATCTACAGGATCGTCGTATAGTACATCAACACAGTCAAGTATAAATCAATACTTTATATCAGGAACTGTAGCAACTATTAATACAAAACCAGGTGGAATTAATACTGCAAGTTTAATTGATATTGGTGCTTATAACTCATCTAATGGTAATTCAAACGTATATTTTGGATGTGTTGCTGGAAATACAAATGGATCTGGTTATTTTGTTTTTGGAAGAAGAACAGGAGTTAATTCATGGGCAGAGTCAATGAGATTAGATACAAATGGATATCTTGGTGTTGGAAATACATCTCCAATGTATAATTTAGATGTTACAGGTCATTTTGGTATTTCAAATGGAGGCACTTACTACGCAAAAACAAGTACTGGATCATATGAAGTATTTATGCATCCAAGATGGTCAAATAATGCAACATATTTAAATTATGGAAGTGCAGGATTTTATATACGTAATAA
>JACCDO012102950.1_pt1 | contig 24387 bp, 35 predicted proteins | sample 7446101 | NCBI WGS metagenome assembly JACCDO01 (sample SAMN15323440, study PRJNA562643) | freshwater metagenome | isolation source: river surface water | place: USA:Blue River Watershed | collected 2017-08-16
ATCATTATGATCATGAAAATTCTGTGATTGCGTATTGTATGAATCATAATGATTTTGAAAATGAAGAGCAGGATGAAAGTTCAGCTGAATTTTTACAATGGTTATATGAAACTTTTACAGATGAACAAATTGAAGATTCTGTAAATGAATGGAAACGTGGTTATTGTTTAGAAAAGTTTGCTGAATTTCGAAATATGATTGATAGCGTAGATGATGATGAAGAAGTATACACTGAAGGAATTGAATGCTTTTTATCTGATAATAATGTAACATTCGATGTATCTAATCCTGATCGATTTGTTTTAGTTATTGTTAAAACTGCAATTGTAAAAATTTAAATGAAAGAGACAACATGAATCAAGATAATCAAATGACAATTTATGATTTTTATCGAACTTGTTATTATAATAACATTCCAGCTGTGCATGCCGAGTTAACACGTAAAGCGTCAGAATTACTTGATAAGCATTTATATTGTCAGGTACCGTCACAAATGTTAACTGATAGCGTTTTACATGATTTTTATCAGGAAAATACACGTACAGTTGGTTATGAAATTTTTGGCTATTATTTAGTTTCGAATAAATTAGGAGAAATGTTAAAAGAAATAGCCGATAATGTATATCATTTAAATAATGAGGTATCGATTTGGTGTCGCGAAGGAGTTGGAAATCGTGAGCAAGAGATAATTCATGATAAAACAATACAATTGGCAATTTTAAAAAATGATTTATATCATGATTTAAAAATTGTAAAAGTTTAAATAAATAATTAGAATTTAAAATAAAAATATTTTTATAAATTGATAGTAATATCCAATGAATAATAAAAAAGGAACAAACTTATGAAATATATTGTTTCACAACTTTCTTTAAATCCTATTCTTAAAGAAGATGATAATATTATTACTTTCTATTTTAATAGAAGTGATTATGATGAGAATAAAAATGTTGATTTTAATGTGATGAATCAATTGATTGAAATTATTAATATTAAATATAATGTTAATTGTCCTTATATTTCTAAAAATATAGATATTAATGATTTTGAATCTGAATTACAACGATTTAATTTATTTGATATTTCATATTTGTTTTGCACAGATTTTGAAAATAAATATCTTGATAGTCGTGTTGAAACTCGTTCCAAAAAAGAGCGTGATGAAAACCTTAAAGCAATGATGTTAGATAAAGAAGGAGAAATTATATATGAAGGCTAAGATTAAAAGAAGACAAGTTATTACTGCTTTGGAATATGCGGGTTTAAGTTATTTACCTAATTTATTAAGAAATAAAGAAATCAATGTCATTGATAAAGAATTCTTTAAGGCATTAAATTCTGATCTTAATAAATTACATAATCATTTATCATCAATGCAAATTGCGTTTGATAATTTAAATAATCGTTTTGTTGAATTATCGAAAGAAAAAGAATTGTTAGCAAAAGAGTTAAATGAAAAAACACAAATGCTTTTCGAAAACAATGATCAAGAGAGTTCTTTATTAATATCAATGCGTCAAAAACAAATTGAAAATGACAAATTAAAACAAAAATTGATTTCTGAACTGTTTTTAACTGATAATATACAAGGTGAAGGCGAAGAATAATTTATTTTATTTTTTATTTTAAAATAAAATAATCTCACGTGAAAGTTATAAAATTTTAATTTATAATATTAGTAACAATCAAATAAACTATAACACCTTTAACAAAGGATTTTATCATGTCTTCATTATACGAAGCTGTAATTCTTAATGCCTGGCGCCGCAACAATGACGAAATCAGTTTACAAGTTGCCAAAGATATTTATTTCGATATTTACTTCGAAAAAAATATTGCTAAATTTACCAGCCAATTCGAAAATGTTTTAGAAAACTTAAAAAGTATATCTAGAAATTATAATTTATATTATGATACTAGACGTCAAGCTGAACGCGATTATGATAAATATACAGCAATTGCAACACAAAGCGAGCGTGTTAAGGCATATGCTTATGACCAATTCAATCAAAAAAATGGTTCCAGTATTAATAAAATTCTTAGAAAATATGGTCGTTCCAAAGTCTTTCATAAAGGTATTTGGATATATGATCCTGATTATGCACATGCTATTACAAAAAAAAAAGAGCAGGAATATTTATATTATAAAATAGCTTATGATTATATCATCGCTGCTTTTGATAAATACGTTAAAGAATGTCAAAACGATTTTATCTCTCCTTTTAAAGATTCTATTAAAATCGAATGGATGTTACCTGATGAAAAACATTATCTTCGTGGTGCTCGTATTGTTTTAAAACTAAATGTTGGATTAGCTTATTTCGAATTTAATTTTGAAATACGACGCTTTAGTGTAAGACTGTCCAATTTATGGACAGGATACAATTATAAAGAGTTTGCTGATGAAGAAAATAATCCAATTTATTTTACCAATGATCATAAAAAAATTGATTTTTATGAATTATTTACTGAGATCGATCGAAATATTAGTTTTGTTTTAAGTTTTATAAAAAAATAAAGGTTTTCATTTTATGAAGAATAGAAACAGTTTTAATAAAAGAAGAAGATTATACATTTATACCTATCCTTTTCTTCTTAGGGATATGAAAGAAGGTCGATATCGTTCTAAAGTAGGAGAAACTGCCCGTAAAGAACTAGGTAAAAGTGGCGTGATTACAAGAATTAAAGAGCAAGACATTTCAACATCAACCCCTGAAACTCCACGATTAATTAAATGGTGGTATTCTTCACATATTTCTGATAAACAATTACATATTTTTCTAAAACAAAAATATAAATTAACATCAGCAGATACTGAACGTGAATGGTTTTCATTATCTGCTGATCAAATTTATAATGCATACCAAGAATTGGAAACTAAAATGAATAACAAAATTCAAAATAATATAGAAAAAATTTATGCTAATCAATCAATAGCAGCTAATAAATTATTTGAACATATTCAAAAAGGCGAAAAACGTGTTATGTTAGTTGCCCAAATGCAATCTGGTAAAACTGGCGCCTTACAAGCGCTTTATGCAAAAATTTGTGAAAAATATTTTTATGTATTTAATAATTGCTTTATTCCAAGTGATTTAACATTAAAAGTACAATTACAAAACAGATTTAATTGTAAAACATTTTATGATGAATCAACAAATAAAAATGTATTGTTGCCAAAAATTAATGCAATTGATATATTTTATCCTAATGCAAAAGAATTAAAAGAAATTAATTTTGAAAAAAATTACAATCAACAAAAAAATATTGTAAAAACATATAAAAACAATAATTCATCAGGATTCATTTTAACGACATTAGATGAAGCACATTCAAATATTTCAAATGATGGTAATTTTGCTGAAATTATTAGAAAATTTAATTTACCATTAGCTGATTTATATAATCAACAAATTATGGAAGACGATTCTGATTTTATTGATTTAGACTTTTCTTGTAATGAAAATTTTGAAGATGAATTTGGCTTGTTAATTACCGCCACTCCTAGTCCTCAAATTAATTTTGCTAAAAAATATTATCAAGAACATAATAAATTACCTTTCCCAATTGTTTATTTAAAATCTCCTGACACTTATTTAGGTTTTGAAAAAATTAAAAAGCAAGGACGTTTTAAACAAGGTTTTAAAATTATGGACAATATACAACAATTTAATATAGATGTTTTATATCCATTTTTATCAGGAAAACCAGGTTACGGAATTTTACGTATTACTAGTAAAGATAATACTAAAAATTATGAAGACATTAAACAAAACATTGAAAGTATTGCAAGATTACATAACAAAAAGATAAATGTTAAAAAATACGAATCAAACCAAAATAATATTTCTGACTTAGATAATGATATTCAAAACCCTACAAACGAATATCATGTATGTATTATTATTCAAAGTTATCTGCAGGGGAAAACCTTTGAAACAACAGATAACATTAGATTTTGGTTTGATACATTTGATAAAAAAGGTGAAAATGATGTATTCGTAGCACAATCAGTCGGTAGAAACTGTGGATATGGAAAAGAAAAAAATACATATTCAATTTGGACTGATTTAGAAGCTATTGAAAAATATATTAAATTCAATCAAATTATGTCTTTAATCGAGGAAAATCCTAGTTTAATATTAGAATTACCTAATATGACAGGAACCTTTGTTAAAAGCATAAAATCAAAAAATAAAAGTAATTTAGAATATAATTACGAAATTTTCTTTCACAAAGATAAAAACGAACGAGATCAAGCTATGCAAGAATTATTAACAGAAAATACATCAATAGTTGTTAATAGCGTTGCGCTTAATAATACAGAAAATATTATAAAAGATATTTGTGAAAAAAGAAATTTTCCTCATTATATCAAAAAAAATGGTAGTAATACAGACTCTATAATTTATGGTTCTTTTAATTTAGAACCAAAGATCATGAATAATGGCGAAATTGATACTAACTGGAAATTTTATAAAAGTTGGAATCAATATGTAAATTTACCAAATAATTGTGATTTAAATTTATATGAAAATTATCAACAAGGAAAAGTTTTATTAACTGTTATAGGTAAAAAAATAACTAAAGTAAAAAGAAATTTAATCGATCAAGGTAAAGATATAGGTAGTTGGCATTCGACAAACGAAGAAAAGAAGAAGTCTAGAAAAAAAGTTCAAAATGATTTTTTACCAGATGAAAATGAATTAGATATTTTAATTAAAGAAGAAACAATGAAATGTGAAGAAATACCAAATATGATTTACTTAGAAAGTATCACAAAAGAATTTCAAATAATTAAATAATTCTTTGTAAAAGAAAGAAATATTTTTTATAATAAAATATACAACATATCGGGCTTGTAGCTCAGTGGTGAGAGCAGCGGTCTCATAAACCGAAGGTCATGGGTTCAATCCCCATCGGGCCCATTTTTATTACTTTATTCTATAGGTTTTTTATGTCAAATTTAGATGATAAAGATTTACATGTTGAATGTGTTGAAAATTGGATTAAAAAACAAGAAAAAATAGAAGACGATTATCAAAAAAAATTTGGCAAAAAACCTAATAAAAAAATTATTGCCACAGCTTTTTTTATGGTTTTAGTTGGTGATTTAATTTCTTCTTTCGATCAATACGCTATGGTTCATTCATGGTTTTATGTACAAATGGTTACAGGTATTGTTAGTCAATTAACGTGGCTTAGTATGTCATTTCTTTTTATAGCTGCTGAATCAAAACGTGAAAGAATTATGATAGGAATTAGTCAGGCTTTAGGCGCAAGTGTCGGTTCTAGTTTAATGTTGAAATATATTAAACCTTTTTTTCAAAGTTTCTTTAATCTTTTTTAATGGATATTTAATAATATTATGACAAGTCAAACAAAAAAAGAAGAATATACTTTGTTTAAATATAAACAAGGTATTGAGGTGTTTGTGAAAAATACTGTGTTAGTGTTATATGATACAGTTGAAGATTTTTTAGATGATCATACTTATTTGGTTAAGTTTGAGGAAGAAGTTAAAAATTTTATTAATGATGATGATGGTGATGGTTGTCAATTATTTCATCAATTAAATTCTATACGTAATAGAATAATTAATAATATTGAAATATTTGAAACTGACGATGGTATTGACAAGATACGCCTTAAAGAAGACACGGTTAAAAAATTTTTTAAAAATATCGTTGTTAAAGCACAAGAAGTCGAGAAAAAGAATGAAGAATAACACATCAGAAATATTGTCTGAATTAACGTCAATTGTTTCTTCAAAAATTGATGAGTCAAAAAACATTACAATTAAAAAAAATCAAACTGACTCTTCAATTGCATTAGTTGAAATTATTAATCAAATTAAAATTGATGCGCAGGAAGAAGAAGCTTTTGAAAATGCTAAAAAAATTGCTCGTTTAAATTATGCGAATGAAGAAAAAAGAAAACAGGATTTACAGGAACAACAAAAAATTGCTTTACAAATTGCTGAATTAGATCGACATCGTCAGAACTTTATATTAAATAAATTTTCAAATGAAGATACACCTCCTACACCTTTGCCATCTTTAGATTTTGAACCAATTTATTTATCTCATTTAAATTCTTTTACGGAAATTTTGACTTTAAAAGAATTAAACAGACGTACAAATATTGCATTATTACATAAATTTAAAATGCATTTAATATTGATTTTATTTATTTTTTCTTTAACCATATTTTATAAAACGAGTAATATGAATTTATCATCATCAACTTCTAAAATTATATTACCAGTTGAACAAACAGAACGGCTAATGTTTCTTTCAAAACCAATTGAAATAAATTTATGGCCAAATTATGTTTGGAAAGATATTTTTTCTAATGTGTCACCAGATGCGCCAGATTTAATTTTTAAATATTTATATAATAATTCTATAGAAATTAATAAAGAATTAAATAGAGATAAAGAGGATATATCAGGTGATAAAAAAACGATTAAAAAAAAGAAAAAATTGACAATTAAAAAAGAAAAAATACAATTTAACATGCATGAACAGGACTAAACATTTAACATGATTACAACAATATTAAAAACATTTTTAACTTTAGCTTTAATTAATAATGATAATTGGGAACAAGTTCCAAAATGGGAAATGGAACAAGGTGATGAATTAATATATGAAGTTCATTTCGAAGGAATAAAAATGTATCATAAGGGATATGAAATAATATGGATAATGGATATTGATAAAATTGATGATATAGGTTTAACAGTTAATTGGAATAAGATATTAGTGTTTGGTGATATAGGAAATAGAATTGCATATAAAGGTGAAAATATTAAAATAATATCAAATAAAAATTAATAAAAAAAGGATAATTAAAAATATGTCTATTCTTTTAACAAAAGATAATCTTAAAAATTTTAAATACTCGCAAAATGACATGACACAAGAAATTGTTGATTGTATTAAACACATTAAAAAAAATGAAACTTACGATGATAAGGCGAAAGAATATAAAATTAAATACCTTGTAAATATTCTTTTAAAAGAAATGTCATAATTTTTTTTTATTTATTATTTTTATAAATTATACGTGAAAGTTATAAAACTTTAATTTATAATATGTTTATTAATAAAAACAATTATTTTATTTTTATCCAAGGAGATATACCATGAACGATGCATTATTAATATTGTGTTCCAATATTATTTCATTTTATTACATTACCTTAACTCTTTACATAATGTTTGGAAATTTCTAATGGATTTAGAAATATTAAAAATCGATTTTTATAATTTTGATTCTTCGATTTTATGTGAAACGAAAATTAAAATGCGCAATAAAAAAATGGCCCAAAAATATTTAATTTATTTGGAAAATTATGTAAAAAACAAACAACCTACATTATATTTTTCAGATATTTTTAATAATTTTGTTATTAACTTATCTAGATCAGTAATGAAAAATATTCAACATGATTTATTTAAATATCTTGAACAAATTAATTTGAAAAATAAACAAAATTTGTATTATATTTTAGCCGAATATAATAATTTTGGAATACGTAATGTTGTTTTACAAAATAACAACTTAGTATTTGATTTACAATTCGAATTATATTGTTATCTCAAAGATTTTACGAATATATCACGCGCATTATCACATTCTAATCATCAAATTTACACACATTGTTTAAGTAATGACGCTAGTGTAAACATTCACTCAGCTTCTTTCAAAGAATAGGAAAACTTTATATGTTACGTTTAACTCCAAAAAATGTTGATTCTTCTTTCTCTTATGAACCAATTAGATTTGTTAAAAATCAAAATAAAAAAACGCCAGATCAACTTAAAAAGATTTATGAAACAAAAATTGCGATTGCTGAATGTAATCTTTTCAATTCTCGTGATTTATTACAGCGTAAAATTGTTAAAATCAATGAATCAATTAATCATCTTACAAATAAATTGTCAAATATTAATCATAATGTTTTTTATGAAACAGCTTTATATGGCAAATTATCAACATTAAAGATTCAATTATATAGATTACAAAGTAGATTAGAATTTTTAAACAATAACGTGGATATCATTCCTTATTTATTGCCAAATCAAAGTGATTTAATACACTTCGAAGAAAGAGTATAATATGCCGTTGCAATTAAACAAAGATACACAAGATTTTAAAGATACTGCATCTAAATTTGCCAGTGGCGTGACTGTCGTGACTGTTAAAACAGATACTGATTTTCATGCAATGACAGTTAGTGCTTTTTCTACCATTTCTATGGATCCTTTATTGATTATGGTTTGCATTTCTAACAAATCAAAAATGCATAATATTTTATTAAATCATAAAAAGTTTAGTGTTTCAATTTTAGAAGAGAATCAAGGAGGTGTGTCAAGTCATTTTGCTGGACAAAAACAACCTGATGTATCTGGTCAAGATTATGGTCAACTTAATGTGATTAATTTTGATGAAAATTATAACATCGTAAATGATGCATTAGGTTTTTTCTTATGCGATTTAGATGAAGCTTATGAAAAAGGTGATCATACTTTATTTTTTGGTAAAGTTATTAAATCACAACCTGCTTTATTGAAAACCAAAAAACCTTTAATTTATTTTTCACGTGGATATTCCTCAATTAGATAAAAGGACATAACAATTGTTATCACAAATTATTTTAGTATTAGCTACAGCTTTAATTTTTTTTTCAACAACTTATCTTTTTTGTAAAAAAAATGAAAAAAATGCCAAATTCAAATTTGCAAATAATTGTCAAAATGAAATTGATAATTTAAAAGTTCAATTTGAGTTATCTTTAAAAGAACAACAATCTGTATATGAAAATAAATTAAAAGATAGTCAAAATGAAATTGAAATTATTCAAATTCCGCAAGAAACAGTATCTAATCAAATTAAAGATTTTTTAAATGATCTAAATGCACAGATTAATCAAAAAATACTTCAAAAGTATGTATTTGTAATGTGTCAAGATACACAATTAAAAGATCCAAATAATTTAAATGATATTAATGCATTAGAATCTTTTACAAATAAAAGAATGTTAAAAATATCCGAAGAAGGATATATTATTGCAAACTCTAATCATGCAAATGAAAAAGAAACACTAAAAGAAGAAACGCAAATTTCATATATCATTGAAAGAGATATTTTATCAGATAAATCTTTTAAGATTAAACATGGAATAAAAGAAATAGCAAGAGAATTAAGTGTTAGTAAAAAGTCAAATAATACAAGTAGAGGTGAAAGAGATATTTGGATTTTATTTCAAAACAATGTAGAAATGCATATTGAAATAAAAAGAAACGATCCAAGTTTAGGGAAAGATAAAAAAACAGGTAGAATTACACAAAGTACAAAAAGAGATACAGATAAAACAAGGATTTTGTGTGATTTAGATGATTTAAGTAATAATGAAAATAATAACAAAAAAAATATAAATGTTTTTATGTATTTTGAAACGCATGATGCCTTTTTAAATAAATATAAATCATTAAAAGATTTAACTAAAAATGTTAAAAAAAGTATAGATCATTTTGGAGTTGATGATGCATATAAAACAAAAAGAATATTCAAATATTTAACAGATTTAGAATTAATTCAAAATTTTGATTATTTTATTAATTCATGTACAAATCCAAATTTTGAATTAACTTTTTTAACTTCAAATCATGATCAAAAACGAATAATTAAATGTCAAAATGTGTATACAAATCGTACGCAATTAAATCAAACAGAATTGTCATTTACTGCCACAAACCTTTTATTTTTCCCATGTGAAGTTGAATATAGAATGATTCTTGTTGGAAAGAATATTTAAATTAGGAGTTATCATGCCAGAAGGTGTAGAAGTTTCATTATTTGCTCGTTCATTAAATAAATATTTACAAAATAAAACTATTATTGATGTAGAAGTTTTATCCGGACGCTATACTAAAAAACCTATTGAAGGTTTAACTAGCTTTAAATTAGAACTGCCATTACAGGTCGAACAGGTCAATAATAAAGGCAAATTTATCTATTGGACTTTTAAAGATAATCCAAGAGTTATGTTTAACACTTTAGGTATGACCGGTGGATGGACAACTATTCCTACTAAACATGAAAGACTTAAATTCAAAGTGATTGATGCAAATGGTAAAGAGGGTGATTTATATTTCAGAGATATCAGAAATTTTGGCACGGTGCACTTTAAAAATCGTGATGATTTATCAGACAAATTAAAATCAATTGGTTTTGATATTGTACAAAATGATATTAATGTTATTGAATTTGTGAATATCTTATATAAATACCCTAATATGAATATTTGCGAAATACTAATGCGGCAGGATGTTTTTTCAGGTATAGGAAATTACATTAAAGCTGAAGCGTTATGGTTTGCAAATATTCATCCCCACGCTATTGTTAGAAATTTAAAAGCAAATGACATTGCTAATTTATTAGAAGGTGTTAAATGGGTAGTACAAACAGCTTTTAATGCAGGAGGCGCTACAATTAAGGATTATTTCAGGTTTAATAATTGGGAAAGAACAGAAAATTTTTTTAAGGTTTATGATAAAAAGATCGATTCGTTAGGTAATCCTGTAAATAAAATGGAAACTCCTGATGGGCGCACAACACATTGGTCACCTTCAAAACAAACGCAAGGAATAATAATAAATGATATATCAAATTAAATTTTTTGGTTATGACGCAATTCCTGTTGAAATTACAGAAGAAGACGAGAGTATTTTTGAGCAAAGAGGATGGAATATTTATAAACACAGAGCAGTAAATCATGAGGTATCAGATTTATTACGAGATTTTTATAATGATAAAAACGATTATGAAACAAATGTTATTATGTTTAAATGGTTGGCAAAACATAATATTGTGCATCATTATAATTTAAAATTAATGAATGAATTTCGAAGAGTATTTAATTCTTAACTTTATTTGTAAAATATTAAAGTTAAAATTATAATATATTTATATAGCTTTTTCTTATACAAAGGATTGACAAATGATTTGTCGTAAATTTTCTGAATTAACTGCAGAACAAAAAAATCAAATTGCTACTTTTTTATTTAATAAAAAACATCATTTAATCAAAGATATTATTGAACGTAAAATCGATGATTTAAAATTAAATATTTCCAACCAACAGGAATTTGTTGAGGAATTGGAATATGCGAATTCGAAGCATTATATTATTGATGTTTTAAATGATTGTGAATGGGCAGTATTTGATGAAGATTTCAAAATGTATATTTTTGAAACTATTTGTAAATAATCTTGTAAAAGATAAAATAAAAAATTAAAATAAACACATATAAAAATAAACAACAACAAAAAGGAAAAATATGAGATTTTCAAATATCGAACGTCTTGCGAATAATAATACTATTGGTTCAATTATCGAAAATAACATGCTTAAACAAGGTGGTATTTTAACTGTTGCTCAAGCTAAAAAGGTATATGATACTTTAAGTAATGGCGAATCAAAAAATACTACTACCAATGTTAAGAATGCATTACGTCGTTTTGCTGATCCTTTAGTATTAATTACTAATGAAAATAATCGTCAAACAATGTTGTATATTCATAAAGGATTAAATGCATCATTTAAGGCACAAAACAATTTGACTGTTCCTGTATTACGTTGTAATCGTTTATTAAATCAAGTGATTCTATTTGGTTTTAATAATGAAAAAGATAATACACAAGTCAGACGAACAGTTAAACGTAATATCAAAAAGTCATCTAATAAAGTTAAATAATTTTATATTTAATAATTGAAAAATGATACATAATATAAATTTAAAATTTGATGGACAGGTAGATAAATTTTATAATATTAATCAGTTAACATCAGATTTAGAATTATTAAAAATAAATTTAAAAAATTCAGAAATTCAAACTTTAAATGATTTTGATGAATATCAAAAAATACAAAAACAAATAGATAAATTAACAATTGAAATAAATGAAGATCGATCTGAAAACATTAAAAATATTGTTTCTTTTGATAAGTTTATTACGCAAAAATTAATTTCAAAAATTTGTGAAAAAAAAGATGTAAATCGATTTAATTTTTTGGAAAATGTTTATATTCAAGTTCATCCTGAAGATTTAATTACATCTGTTGGATATATTAAATTTTTTAATCGTTATACTGCATTATCTGTTGCAAAATCAATTTATTCTTTTAATGCAATTGAAGATATTCAAAAAGATTTTGATAAATTTACTTTATTAAACAGACTTTTAAATTTTTTAGGTTTAAATTATATTAATTTAAAAATTGATTATATGTTTGGACGTTTTAAAATTGATCATGATCTTTATTTTGAAAATTTCAGAGATATTATTAAATTATTTAAATTTGAAATTGATATAATGTTTGATGATGAAAATTTTGAATTTATTTTTGAAATTAAGAATATTCAAGGTAAATGGATGGAAAATAATAATAAGATTTTAATTTTAGAAAATGAAAAATTAAACATTTCATATAATAATTTAATCAATAAAAAAATATTGTTTCAATTCATTTTTCTTGAAAAAAAGCAAAGTGAAAATTTTATGTTAAATCAAAAACATATATTTTATTTTTAAAGGATTTAAAGATGGAAAACACGCAAGTAAATTCACAATATTATTATAAACAAAAAAAATTAAATAGGGAACAACAACAATTAGGTGATTTTAGTTTACCACATTCTTTATATGATTATGAAAATGCAAAAATTGCTCATACATATTTGATAGAATTTTTAAAAGAAAATGATCCTGAACTTTTTATTAATCCTGATACGCAGGATAAACTATTTTCCAGGGAATATAAATACGCGCGTCAACAAAATTCATTTAAAGATACATTATTTTTTATTCATTATAATAATCCTAGATTGAATAAATGGTTTAGTTATGACATGAAAGATAAAAATTTTAAAAAATTATATCAATTTCTAAAGGATAAAGGTTTTTATGTAGATTTCTTTGAAGAAGGAATTGTCGGTGGAATATTTAAAGGCTTTGGCGTTATTAAGACTAAAAATTAATTTTTTTATTTATTATTTATTTTATTATCTCACGTGAAAGTTATAAAAATTTAGTTTATAATAATATCACAAGTAAAAACTAATTAAACATATCAACCTGCAATCGCAAGGATTTATATATGAAACTTAATGTACGTAATGACAATATTCCTTTAGGCACTTCAATTCGTAATATTGCTGTACCTCAACAATTAAAAACCAGATTACCATCAGGTATTGAATTTATTGATGATGCATTTGGTAATGGTTTTACACCTTCAACTGTAACTTTATTTACAGGTGAACCAGGTTCAGGCAAAACAACTTTAATGTTGACATTGGCAGATTCTTTAGCTGCTCGTGGTTATTGTGTTTATTATAATACAGCTGAGGAATCTTTATATCAAGTTGCAATGACATGTGAACGTCTAGAAATAAGCAATGATTTTTATCCAGGTCAAGAAACTGATATTGCAGCTTTAATTAAAAATTGCGATGAATTACGTGCTAAAAATCCTAATAAACCATTTTTCTTAATTGTTGATTCTCTTCAAACTTTAGAAGATAATCAAGGTGGTTTTAATAAAAGCGCTACCACACGTTGTCTTGAAGTATTAACAGATTATGCAAAAGAACATTATATCAATGTGATTACGATTTGTCAAGTTAATAAATCAGGTGAAATGGCAGGCTCACAAAAACTAAAACACATGGTTGATGCAATGATTCATTTACAATTATGTGATAAAAAATTAATGAAAGAGTTAGATTGTGATTTAACTGGCGTTCGTTCTTTAACTGTCGAAAAAAATCGTTTTGGTTCATCAGGCTGGTTATTCCTACTTGATTTAGAAGAAACAGGTTTTGTTGAAAAATTCCGTTATGGCATTAAAAATATCAATGTAACTGATAAAGCTAAAGGTAAAGATACAACAAAACAAGAATCAATTAATGCAAATTTAGCACGTACCAATGATGAATTTGCAAAATTGAAAGAACAATTAATGCAAAGAAAACTCGAGCTTGAACAACAGAAAAATACACCTGTACATGCTCCTTTATCTTGTGATGCACTCCAAGAACAAGCACAAAAAGAAGAAGCGCAGATTGAAGCTGCTAAACTTAATGGTGTTGAAATAACTGATGATATGACATGGGAACAGAAATTATCAATTATTAATCAATCTCCTGTTTATAATAAACCATAAAGGAATTAATTCATGAATTCTCCTGTTGATAATCTATTATTACGTATTGAAAAATTAATGGCAAATGATTTATTAAATCCTGATAAACGTTTGTTCTTAGAAAACATGCAAAGCCTATTAAAAAATTATAGAATCGATCCAGGTCAATTTTCTGATTTTTTATTATGTGTATATGATTTCGAAACGATTGAAAAAAATCAGAAAAATTAATTAACATATTTAAAAAAGAAGTTATAATCATCAAGTATATGGTCCTCCTTTAATAACTATTTATAATTTAAAAGTTATTTTCCATATATAGGTTGTGTGTTGAAAGCCTATTCGACTGATTAAATCGGTTGTTTAGGCTTTTTTATTTTCTGTTGATTTCCTTAATGAAAGCTTTTTATTATGAATTTTAAAAATAATGATGTTGTCACAATATGTGAAGAAACCGAAATTAGTTGTCGAATACATGAAATATATAATTCAGATGAAGGTATTAATCATGCTTTAAATATTTTAAATGAATTAGTGGTAATAGAATTTGTTAGTAGTAACTCGAATGAAACTGCAAAATATCAAGAAGCTAGCAAATCATCTTTAATTTCTTTAGCACAAAAATTAAAAGCAATGCAATATGTTAAAAAAGAAAAATTTGAAAAGATAAGATTTACATTTTTTGGTATGCATGAATTATTACAAATGCTTAAGAAAAGAGATGGATTTTTAAACTATACAAATTTTGTAGAAGCATTTATCGATACATCAAGCGTATTTTTTGAAAATGAAAATTATATGACAGTTCTTCGTGAAACTGTTGCTTATCATTTTACTTTATTCATGGCATGTATTTATTGGAATAATATTGTTCATATGAATTCTGCAGTTTATTTTGATGGGGATTTGTCAAATAGGCGTGAGTTATCAAAAAATGCAATTCGTTTATTAGAGAATGATTTTAATCTTTATATTTCTGATAAGGAAAACATGTATCATACTGCGGGTATAATCATTTCAAATGAACGATCGATCAATTATAAAATTGATGAAAAGATTAATGAGTCATTTAGAACCTATTTGTGTATGTTTAACATGACTTATGTATATTTACCTACAATTTATTTACAAGGAATAGTCGATGATAGAAAGATATAATACTCCGGAACTTCGTTTTATTTGGAGTGATGAAAATAAAATTAATATTTGGAAAACAGTTTCATCACAATATGTTTATAATTTAAGTAAACAGGATTTTAATATAGAAGAGTTATTAAATATTGTAATTACACCTTATGAAATTATTGAATATGAAAAAATTACTAAACATGAATTTTTAGCTTTTATTGAATTATTTACTAAAAAATCGCCGATTTATTTAAAAAAATATATTCATTATGGATTAACTTCATCTGATATTTTAGATACTAGTTATTCAATTCAATTATCTCAGGCTCTTGAAAAAATTATTGATAATTTAAAAGCTTTTATTATAACTTTAAAAGAAAAAGCGTTTAAGCATAAAGATACTATGATGATAGGTAGAACACATGGAATGTATGCTGAGCCTATTTCATTTGGGCATGTCATTCTTACATTCTATCATGAATTTAATAGAGCTTTAAAACGTTTAGAGATTGTAGCAGAGAATATTAGCTATGGTCAATTGTCTGGGCCTGTAGGTAATTATGTTTTATGTTCACCTGATATCGAGCAAAAGACATTAAAAGATTTAAATCTTAAAACAGAATTGGTATCAACGCAAATAATTCCTAGAGATCGATACGCAGAATTGTTTTGTAATCTTGCAATATTAGCTTCGTCAATGGAACGTATTGCAACTGAGATACGTCAATTAAGTCAATCATCTGTTGGCGAAGTTGCAGAAGGTTTTGCAATTAATCAAAAAGGCAGTTCAGCTATGCCGCACAAAAAGAACCCAATTGGTTCAGAAAATATTTGCGGTTTAAGTCGATTGATTCGTAGTTATTCTTTACCAGCTTTAGAAAATATTACATTATGGCATGAACGTGACATGTCACATAGTTCGAATGAAAGATTAATTGGACAGGATGCAACATCATTGACTTTTTATTGTTTAAATCGTTTAAATGAGATTGTTAAAAACCTGGTTGTTAATAAAGAAAAAATGCAAGAAAACATTAATAATTCAAAATATCTCTTTTATTCTCAAAGATTATTGTTAATGTTAGTAGAAAAAGGTTATAATAGAGATGATGCATATAAAATTGTGCAAGAAATAGCTTTTAAAACGCAACAAACAACTCAGACTTTTCAAGAAGTATTCGATCAACATGAAATTAAAATCAAATTAAATTGTAATGAAAAAGAATTATTTAATTTTGATTTTTACACAAAACATAATGATACTTTCTTTAAAGATATAAAGGAATAAAAATGGTAAACATTCAAGATTTAGGTGAATATGATTGGATTTGGATTGCTAATCATAGTATGTTTATATTTTGCATTTTTGATGCCTTAATTCAAGGTAAAACAAAATTAGAAAAGCAAATTAAAGAAGAAAACTTGTCTATTATAACCGCTATGTCAATGTATTATTTTGTTTTTTCATTATTAACAATAATATTATATTTCATATTTTTACATTGGGCTGATCCTAGAATTACATTTGTCGTTACTTTATTTGAAATGATATTAAGATTGCATCACAATTATACAAATACTAAATCTTTAGTAGATGAAGAGGAATAATGGAATATATACTAGTTATATTATCAGGTATCTTGTTTTGGTTTAAATCAAATGCAAAGATAGTATATGGATTACAGTGGGCTCCATGGCAATGGTGGTTATACACAGGTTTATTAAGTAATTATATGGCATTATACGCTTGGTGGGGATTAATGAATAAGTATAATGTTTGGCATGCAACAGCTGTTTGGGTGTTGTTAAATACTACAGCTGAAGTAATATTAAATTGTATATACTTCGAATATAGTACAGTTCAAATATTAGGTATTATTATCTGCATGATTGGAACAATAGTAGCATCACTATAATCAATCTATTACGTAGACAAAAACTGAATTCTTTGGTTAATTGTATAATTCGTGATTAAATCATACGATTACGCCAGATTAATTAAAAATAAAAGTATATAGATTTTATTATAAAGTTAATAAAAATTAAATAGAGATTAAACTAGATAACACACGTGAGATATTAAATGAGTAAAAAAGTTAATAAAATAATATTAATAAAAGAGAATTCTTTTCAACAGGATCAGAAGGTAGAATATAGAGAATATGAATGGGATAATAATGATCGAATTATTATTCATGAATCTATCACAGAAAATATTCCTAAAGAAAAGTTAATTAATATGCATCGTAAAATGATTTTTTCATTATATAATCAAATTTATGATTTAAATAAAGATATTAGTATTGGTTTAATGATAATGGGTGATTTAAATCCAGAAGAAGAAGCCCAGAAAAAAGTTGATGAAGAAAAAGAAGCGAAACGTCTTGCGTTACAAGAAAAAATTAATAAACGTATGCGTGATAAAAAAAGATAATGTAAAACATAATTAAATAAGTTATTTTAAAATGTTTTAAATGTATTTAAATTTTTAAGGATTATAAATGAATTATAATAATTTTCGAGAGAATAATACGTTATCTTATGATGACGTGATTTTAATGCCTCAATATTCAGATATTAGAAGTCGTTCTGAAATTGATTTATCTGTTACATTACGTGAGGATTTAAAGTTAACTTTACCTATTTTATCCAGTCCTATGAATACCATTACTGAAACAAATATGGCTAATGCTATGCATGTATTGGGAGGTTTAGGCATTTTACATCGTTATAATACAATTGAATATCAAACTAAACTTTTAAATTTTGTTAAAGGTATTAAGGCAGCTGCAATTGGTGTGACGGGTGATTGGCAAGAAAGACTATCCGCGTTAGTATCAGTTGGTTTACAAATTGTATGTTTGGATGTGGCTCATGGTGATCATATAATGATGGTCGAAGGAATTCAATGGATTAGAGAAAACTTTCCGCAACTTTATATTATTGCAGGAAATGTAGCTAGTCGAGAAGGATATATTCGATTATCCCAGGCTGGCGCAAATGCAATTCGTGTTTCAATTGGATCCGGTTCAATCTGTACCACTCGTATTCAAACAGGTCATGGACGTCCAACGTTGGATGCGATTTTAGATGCTGCAAATGCAAAAAACGAATTAGGTTTAAATTCATTAATAATTGCAGATGGTGGTATTAAAAATGCTGGTGATATTGTAAAATCATTAGCAGCAGGGGCAGATTTAGTAATGTTAGGATCATTATTAGCTGGAACATATGAAACCCCAGGTAAAATCGTAAAAATTGAAGGTAAATCATATAAAACCTATGCTGGTATGGCCAGTAAAGAAGCGCAATTAAAAGGAAGAGGATATTATAATTCAATTGAAGGTGTATCTGCTGTTGTTAAATTTAAAGGTAATGTCAGTTATACAATTAGTGAATTACAAAAGAATATATCTTCCGGTTTAAGTTATAGTGGAGCTCGTACTATTAAACAGTTACAAGAAAATGCAATTTTTCAAATTCAAACATCAGCATCGCATCTTGAAGGATTACCTCATATTTTAAAACGTTAATGTAAAATTTGTTTATTGTTTTATAATTTATTATCTTTTTTATTTTTTAGAGGAGTGAATTATGCCTGTTAAGGTTATTATGGGATTGCAATGGGGTGATGAAGGTAAAGGTAAAGTTGTGGATCAAGTGGTGAATGATTGGGCTGATGTTGTTGTACGATATCAAGGCGGTAATAATGCAGGTCACACCATTTATGATGAAGAAAACAATAAGTATATATTACATGCTTTACCTTCTGGAGTTTTAAAAGATGGTTGTTTAAATATTATTTCTAAAGGATGCGTAATTGAGCCATTGAATTTATATTCAGAATTAAATTCTTTTCCTAACGCTTCTATAAAAATATCTGATCAATGTCCGTTAGTATTACCACATCATATTATATCTGATCGTTTAAAATATCAAAATAAAATTGGTACTACTGCAAAAGGTATTGGTCCGGCATATTCTGAATATATTGCAAGAGATAATTTTACATTTTTTGATTTGCTTTTTAATTTTGAAACTGTAAAAAAAGAAATTTCTCAAAAGTTATATCAATTATATAATAACTCTTCATTCGAAAAGTTTGAGTTAATATTTCAAGATTATTTATTGATCAATAAATTTAACATTGCAATTATGGAAAATTCATTAAACTTTTTTGACAAAATGGAAGGATTTATAAATGAATATATTCAACAACTTGAAATAGCTGTAAACAGTTTTATGCAAAGAGAATTGATTAAAAATACAGATGAATTAATTCAAAATTTGTATTCTGAAAATAAAAATATTGTATTAGAAGGTGCGCAAGGATGGGGATTAGACGTATGGGGAAGATCATACCCTAATGTTACTTCATCATCTCCAAATATTGGAGGAGCTTTAATATCAACAAATTTAAATCATAAACAAATTGATGAAGTAATAGGTGTTGTAAAAATTTATAAATCTAAAGTTGGAGAAGGAAATCATTCAACTGAATATCATTTGCATGATAATATTTCCAATTTTATTGATGATGCTCGTGAAAATTTAGGAGAGTTTGGCGCCACAACAGGTCGACCAAGACGTTTAGGTTGGTTAAACTTAGATGAAGTAAAATTAGCATGTCAAACAAATGGCATTGATCATATTATACTAACGCGAGTTGATTCGATTCATGAATTAAAAACACCTCGAGATTCATTTTACATTTTAAATGATAATAATTATTTAGCATATTCATTATGGAAAAAGTTAAATGACTGTCAAAATAATGATGAATTTTTAAATCAAAAAGAATTAACATTTTTTATACAGGATATAAAAAGAATAACAAACATTTCAAAAATTAGTTTATCATTTGGGCCAAAAAGGAATCAAATAAAATGGGACAATTAATCAAGATAAATATTCCCAATGTTTGGGTTGAAATTCACCATGACGATAAGACATCTAAATTTTTCTTAATGATAGGTAAAAATGGTGAACTTTCAAGAGGTTTTTATTTTGAAGTTTTAGATAAAATAGGTATGATACTAAGTATAACTGAATCAGAACATCCTGCATTTATACCTAATTCAGAATTAATTGAAGATTTTAAAATTGAAAAAATGTATCATGTATATTGTGAGAATCATGAATTTTATTTAATACAAGATCAGTTTAATTTTCTTTAAAATCTTCTTTTAATTTTTTCTCCAAACGTTTAACTTTGTTTTCAATTAATTTTAGATCATTGATGATAATTTTTAATTTCGAAATGTCATCATGTGTCTCTGCTAATTTTGATTTAAAATCATCTTGATTTATATCAATAGAATTAATTTTCTTTTGAATCAAATCAATTTCATTATCAAAATTATCAATATCTTTTTTATGATTATTAAGTTCAACAAAAGCACTATCAATCTGTTGTTTAAAATCCAATTCAGCTATTTTATAATTTGTAAGATTAATATCACGTTTTGTCCAATAAGACCAAGCGTATTTTGATGATACAGCCGTAATTGCAATAATAATAATTGCTGTTATAGGATTACTAATTGCTAATTTAATTAAAGCATCCATAAAAATTCCTTTTTAAATTTAAATATTTTATGAGGTGTAATTGGATACTTTTTTTTTATAATTTAATATGCTGTTTTTAATTTAAAGGTTTTATATAATGTCTAAAAAAAGTCATTTAATTTTTTCTAAACCATGTAATGCTGTTTTTAATTACAAAAATTTAATAAATGGAATTACTGTTTTAAAATATAAAAAAGATGTAGTTTTGAAAAATGTATTTTTTGATAAAAATGATTATTCATTTAATCGATTAACAGGTAATGATCATCAATTTACGCGGCCTTGTAATCGATCAGAATATACATTGGATTGTGAAGATATTCAAAAGCAAATTGATAATCATTTTATTCATATTGATAATTTAGAAGATATAGAATTTGTTTTTAAAAATGATACTTGCGTTTTAAATGATGATTTCGGTTTAATTATGTATGGCGATTTAGTTGATGTACAATATTTTTTACGTGATAAAATAGTGTGTATTGATACAAAAGGTGTTGTGCATTATTATGATGATATTACAGGATCAATTAAAAAATTAAATAAATTGCAAATGAAAAAAATGATAGGTTATGATAAAAACTATCATACTTTAATTACATATCCAAATCAATTAAAAGTTAATTATCAATTACAAAAGGACTGGATTTGCGACTTTTATCCTGTTGATAAAAAAGAACTTTATTTTAATTTATTACAAAATTCATGTTCTGAACCTAGAACTAAAACTTTTGGTAAAATTAAAAAATTACCTAAAAATAACATTTATAATTTAAATGAAAATGAAATTGTTTATATTCAAGATAAAGGTAATTATAAAAGAAATCAAATCACTTTTCGTGTTTTAACTGAACGAGGCGAATTATTTCAATTATATGCAAATCAATTAGAAACAATACCTGAACATCAATGGCCCGATATTATTCCATTTCAAATTGCTCGTAAAAATTTATTAACTGCATTGCAAGAAGATGGATATCCTTTATTAATTAAAATAAATGAAATATCAGATGATTATTTATCAGGTTATTTAATTAATGGTAATTTTATTTCTATCTCTAGAAAAATTATTCCAAAATTGCCATGTGTTAATCAAGGTAATGCACAATGGGTTTTTGTTCCAAAATGGTATTATGAAAAAAGAATTATTGAATTATTATAAAAAGGTGAAACTATGACTAATCTATTATCAGATCAAAATTTATTAATAAAACATTTTGAAAATAAAGTTATAAAAAAATGGAGTTATAATTTTATAGCTTTAGATAAAACCAGTTTTACAAAATATATTATATGCGTTCATAATCCTCATAAAAAAATAGAAAAAGTTGATTTGGAAAATGAATATGAATATACTTCTTTTATTAGTAAAGATGAAAACTTACAATTAGAAATTGAATCAAGCACTTTATATCATTTGAAATATGATGAATGGATTAGTAAATATTTTATACCTGTACCTTGTATAATAGAAAATAGAGATTTAAGATTAGGTGTAGATTACGTTCGTTTTTTAAATGGAGAATTATCAATAATTCCTCATGTTGTATGTCCTCATTTATTAAACTATAATATTAATGAATTATCACTGGTTTATTTTAAAGAAGCGTTTTGCGAGAAAAATAATTTACTATGATTGTAATAGAACAACTTAAAGAAAAATTAATTATAGATATTTATGGTTTAGGCAAGAAAAAAGCAGAAGTAATCGCTGAATATATACTTTTCTCAAGCTTATCGATTTTACGAGGTCGCAACAAAAATCCTTTAATTAATAATGCAGGTTCGATATCTGTTAGTTATTTTCAAAAAACATTTAATGTTAATAGAAGTTTATGCGCTAGAATATTAGATTATTGTTTTGATCGTGGAGATGACTATTATACAGGATCTTGTAAACCTTCTATACCAAAACCTTGGTTAAAAGAAATGACATTGCAATATGTGTCTGAAAATCATTACAAGGCTGATGAATTAATGTTAAATACAAATTCATTTAATTTTTATCCTTTAAATGGGTGTTTTTATATTGAATTTGTATTACCTATTGACAATATTAAAGCAGCGATTAAACAAGCAAAATATTTAATAAGTTCAGAAGAATATTATACATCAGGTCCTGATATTGGTAAATTGAAAGATAATCGTGATGAATATAATTTAGCCAAAATTTATTTAGAATCTGGTTTACAAAGAGATGGTTATTTTTGTGAAAAATATGAATATAAAAGTTGCGGTCGAATTTATCAAAATAAATATGGATTTCAAAATATGAAAAAAATAATTAGAAATCTAGCTTTTAAAGGTTATTATAATGTTGATATTAATTCTTCTTTTTTTAGAATGGCCTGGGATTTATATTCAAATCAATGGACGCCTGAATTAAAATATGAAATTAACTTTTTATTAGAAAATAAAGATGCTTTCTATAATTCAATTCAGGATCCAAAAGAATTTAAAATTAATTTATTGGCAATATTATTAGGTTCAAACAATCATGAAATAGTGAATAGTTCAGATAAAATAAAAAATTTAAATAAATTATTAAATGAATGGTTATCTCCTTATAAAAGGCGTAGTCAATTAGCAACAGATTTATTTAAAAAAGAGCAAGAATATGTTAGTAATTTAATTAATCAAATGCAAGAAATCCCACATGTTTTAATTCATGATGGATTTATTGTAAAAAATAATTATGAATTGGATGAAAAAATATGGTCGATCAAACAGTTATAAAAGAAAAAAAACAGTTATATATGATTACAGAAAAACAAAGAAAAGCAATTAATGTTTTAATGCGTGTTGTAAATGAAGCAGTTATTAGAGCAGCTTTTGATGAAAATGAAATAGAAAAAATACAAAAAACTATTGATCAATTAGTTAGATTTGATGATTAAAAGGAGATTTATGAAAAAATATCTATTATTATTGTTATTAAGCAATAATTTATACGCTCAAACATTTGAATGTGATAATGCCTTTGAAACGTGTGGAACACCTGAACAGTCAGGAGGCGGAGGAGGAGGGGGAAGTGTATTAATTAATAATACTGATTTAGGTGATACCTATCAAAACGCTGATGATTTTGATGATGATGGTGTTGAAGATAATGAAGATAATTGTCCTCGTATTAGAAATCGTGATCAGTCAAATTCTGATGGCGACGATTGGGGTGATGCTTGTGATAATTGTTCAAATATTAATAATTCCTATCAATCAAATATAGATGGTGATAGTTATGGAGATGAATGTGATAATGATATCGACAATGATGGTTTTGCAAATCATTATGATAATTGTATAAAAGAATACAATATTAATCAATCTGATTTAGATAATGATACTTTAGGTGATGTTTGCGATCCGGATATTGATAATGATGGACTATTAAATCAATCAGATGAATGTCCTTTAATATCAAACCATTCTGACACGTGTAATAAAGATTTTGATCAAGATGGAATCTTAGATTA
>JACCDO010383408.1_pt1 | contig 24377 bp, 17 predicted proteins | sample 7446101 | NCBI WGS metagenome assembly JACCDO01 (sample SAMN15323440, study PRJNA562643) | freshwater metagenome | isolation source: river surface water | place: USA:Blue River Watershed | collected 2017-08-16
AAAACACATTATTATTTTATAATATAATATAATATATGATAATTAACCTATTACAAAATATTATTTTATATATTTTATATTTTATTTTTATTAAAACCAAAAAAATAATTAAAGACACTAAAAATAAAGAAATAATAGGAGTTATTGCCCGATATAATGAAGATTTGAACTGGTTAGATGAATATCCATTTAATCAAATTCAATATATAGTTTATAATAAAGGTCCTAATAATAATTTTAATAAAAATAATGTAATAAAAGTAGTTAATTTAAAAAATATTGGTAGATGTGATCATACATATTTATATCATGTTGTTAATAATTATAATAATTTAGATGACATAACTATATTTTTACCTGGATCAGTAGATATGATAAATAAAAAATTTATTGCAAAAGAAATGATAATCAAAATATTAAAATATAATAAAGGTATTATATTAGCACAACCATTTTTTAGTTCTTTGTTTAAAAATAAATTATATAATTTTAAACATAATAATTATGTAGCTACCTATTATAAAAATAAAGAATTAAATCCAGAATCACAAGTTCAAAAAAGTAAAATTAGACCTTTTGGGAAATGGTATGAAAATAAATTTAAAAATTTTAATATTAAATACACAGCCCAATTTGGTATATTATCTTTTGATAAAAGAGACATAACACAATTTTCAAAAGAATATTATGAAAATTTTTTATTTGATGTAAGTGAAGGGTCAAATCCTGAAGCAGGACATTATATTGAAAAATCTTGGTTAACAATATTTAATCCAAAACATACAATAATTATTTCAAATAATTTAAAACAATATATGTCAGTTAATAAAAATTTGTTTATTATTAGTTAAAAATATAAAAATATTTAATTTAATTCAATAATTTAAATGTTATATATTATAATATGATATTAAATGTTTTGTTTGTAATAATTTTTTTATTTTTAATATTGTTTTTAACATTTATATTTTCACAAAATAATAAAAAATTAATAAAAGATACTAGTAAAAAAAATATAGTAGGAATTATTGCAAGATATAATGAAGATTTAAAATGGACAACAAAACATCCATTTAATAAAATTAAATATATTGTTTATAATAAAGGACCTAATGATAATTTTACTAAAAAAAATGTTATTAAAACAGTTAAACTTGAAAATATTGGAAGAGAAGGTAATACTTTTTTATATCATATAATTAATAATTATAATAATTTAGATGATATAACTATATTTTTACCAGGATCTGTAGATATGGTAAATAAAAAATATATTGCAGAAGAAATGATTAATAAAATATTAAAATATAATAAAAGTATAATTGTATCTCAAAAAATACTATCTATTTTTGATAAAGACATTTATAATTTTAAAGTTGATAAATATAGTTCAACTAACACTAATAATAAAAAACTAAATTCCGAAAGTAATCTTCAATTAAGTAAAATAAGACCTTTTGGAAAATGGTATGAAGATAAGTTTAATAATTATGATATTAAATATATGGGTACATTTGGTATATTTTCAGTTGATAAAAGAGATATATTACAATTTCCAAAAGAATATTACAACAAATTTTTAATGGAAGTTAATGAAAGTTCAAATCCAGAGGTAGGTCATTATCTTGAAAAATCATGGATAAGAATATTTAAACCAAAATATACAAACATACAAACAAATAATTTTAAATTATTTTTATTCTTTTTTTTTAGTAATTTACTAATAAAAATTAATTTTTATAATATATATTTTTCAATTATAGATTGATCTGTTATATTATTTAAACTTACTTTTTCATTTGGTGGATATCCTAATAATGTATTTTGATGTACTGAAATTTCAACATACTTATTATTATCTTTTATTATAATTATGTGTTTATTATTTGATGTTAAATCTTTTTCTTTGTAAATTGCCCATTTATATTGTTCAAATCTTTCTCTCCATACAACCATTTTACCTTTAGATGTAATTGGTCTATAATATGAATTAACTAATTCTTTTTCACTAGTCATTAATAGTGTTCCAATTTTATTATGTAAATATTCTTTAAAATTATCAATAAATAATTCTTTTAAATTTATTTTTAGATTTACAAAAATATTATCAATTAATTTTAAAACTTCTGGATCAACAGGATGAGCACCTAAATTTCTTAGTTTATTTGTAAAATTACTTTGATTTATTATTTCCCTCATTTGATTCATAAATGTTGATGGATGTAAATTTATTGAACCATTATTTTTAAATAATTTGTTAGAACATATTTTAAATTCTCTTTGATTTAAATCTACACTTTCAGGTGATGTTATATCGGAATATTTAGAATCAAAAATAACAATATAACCATAATTAGGAACATAATATTCAACATCATCAATAGTATAAATCCAATATTTTACATTTGATTGATCATAAAATAAATCTTTTATATAAAAGTTATTTTCCAAACTTAATTCTCTAAAATATATGTCATTTTCTTGTAATACAGTTAAAATATATAACATTTGAAATATTACTGATTTCCATACATCAACACTTCTATAACCTGTTGATGTCATTTTAACTTGTGAACCAAACCCTTCATACACTGGAGAACACCATTTAATAATATTAGTATTAGGTGCTTCAGTCATTAAAATTAATGTACGACCGGATGAAACAGTTAAATCTAATTTATTTGTATTTAAAATATCGTTATTAATGTAAAGCATTAAATCATGTAAATTTTTACTACCAGAATAGTTAATAAATCTGGAATTATATTCAATTAAAATACTAGGGAATGATGTTATTTTATTTTTATTAATAAAATCTTGAAACTCTATCTTTGTTGGGTCAATCCATTTAATGTTATAGTCAGAATTATTTTTAAAAGTTGTTTCAATATCTAACCAAAAACTATTTTTATCACTATTTAACATGTTAATCCAAAATAAATTAACAATACCTTTTGGTTTAATTCTAGATTGTTGTAATATTTTATTTAATTCTTTTAAATCATGTAATTCATTTATTTTATAAGAGTTACTGTAGTTTATTGTACTTTTTCCTACAGATAATTCTTTCCAATCAATATTAGATTTAGAATCCACTTTATAAAGTATCATACTTGCAAAATTTGGTGATACATTTTTTAGTAATATTTCATCACGGATAAATCTATAATATTCTATTTCTCTCCATAAATCAAAATCAAATTTACTAATATTTTTATTTATTTTTTCTGCTCTAATTTCACCAATAGTCATATTATATAATCTAATATTTAAACCAACTGCTTCTCTTGCTATTTCTAAATTACCTTTTTGATTATCATATCTAATAGGATATGCAGCTCTAAATAATAAAAAGTTTTGTGCTAAATCTTGATAAGGATTAATATTTAGTGAATATGGATTTATTTCCATTAATTTAATGTATGATAAAATAGAATTTTTACCACCATTTATACACATTTCTTCACCATCAACATTATCTAAAATAATATTTCTCATAAATTTTTTTAATTGTATTCTTTCATATATAGTATTAAAACTTAATGATCTTGGATCACCTGGAATAATATCTTCAAAAACTCTATTAATACTTGTATATTGTGTTAATGGATTAGACATTGATATATTATAAACTTTTTGAAAAGATTGACTATATGCTGGATTTGGTACAGTTAAATTATTAAATGCAGGTATTGTTGCTACTGCACTCCCTAATTCATTATAAACAGGTATATATGCTGGAGGAGGTTGTTGTACAGGTGGTTTTGATTTAGAAGTATCATAAATAGTTTGTTCTAATAAAACAGGAGGTTCTCTAGGTGGATTTTCAGCAGATCTTTTTTTATATGTGCTTCTCTCATCATTAGTTAAAAATGGTGTATTTTTCTCTGATTTATATGGTGGATTAGTTGTTTTATCATAACCACCAATTAGTTCAGTTTTTATTTTTCGTGTATTTTCTGAATTGCCTATCATGTTAAAATATGTATCTGTATCAGTACTTAGTTTTGAATTAGATTCAGTTTCAGTAGCTTTTTTAATTGATCTTTTAGAAGTGTAAACAGTATCAGTGCTTATTTTTGAATTAGTTTCAGTTTCAGTATCTTTTTTTATTGATCTCTTAGAAGCATAAACAGTATTATTATCAAATAAATGTTTTTGATTACCTAGTACTGATTCTTTATTATCTTTTAATTTGGAATTAATTTTATTTTTTGCACTTTTACTTTCTTTTTCTTTAAAATCACTAAAATATTCGTCATTTAATAATTTGTCATAATTCATATTATCCAACTCTATAACTTTATTCAGAAATTTTTTTGTTTCTAAATTTAAATTATTATTTAATTTTAAAATATCTTTACATAAAACAATTAAATCGTCTTGTAATTTTTTAAGTGGTTTTTTAACATTATTATCCAAGTCATTATTTTCTGCTGTTATTTCTATATTATTATTAATATCAACATCTTCATCATTATCAGTTATTTCTTCTAAAATTATTGATGAATTAATATCTTTACTTATTTTACTGGAAATAAAACTATTTTCAAAATTAGTTATTTTTGGAATATAATTACAAACCGGTAAATTATAAGTTATATCATTAATGGTATATAATGTGTCATTTTGTTTTTCTTCCATAAAAATATTATCTAAAACTAAATTATTATGTTTAAATTCACTATAAGATTTTTTAATGTGAATCAATGTAAATATTATCAAAAATAAAAAAACTTTCCAATCTATTATTTTTTCTTTACTTTGATAATGTTTATTAAAATTTTCTCTAATATGTAATTGTATTACTTTTTTTTTATTTTTTTCAAAATAATGATTTGATTTTATTTGTAAGAATTTACTTAATTCATTTACTTTAATATCAATATTTAAAATTGGTAATAAGACATTTATTTTTTGTTTTAATACCAATTCACTTAATATATATGAAATTAATGATTCATTATTTGCTTTTTCTATTGTATTTGATGATAATTTTAATAAATAAGGGAAACCTTCTGTAAAAACATTATAGTATAAATCTTCATCACAACTAAAACTATATTGTATTTTTCCTTGATTTATTATTTGTTTATAAATATCATCTTGAAGTTTACCATTTGGTATTCTAATATCATCTAATTTAATTTTATTTATATTTATTTGATCAATATCGTAACAATTATTTAGATTATTATAAATAAATTCATGTATTAAATTAATTTTTTCATCTAAATTAATACTCATATTATAAAAAAATTAGAAAATATTATTTCATAAAATAATAAATTTAGTTTATAAATAAGTTTATAAACTAAATTATTCATCATCACTTGAAAGATAATTAAAATTTTCATCAATTAATGGTGGTTCATCATCATCAACAATTATTTCTTTTTTATTAGTTTGTAATAATTTCCATGTTTCCATTATTAAATCTTTAAAATTATAGCTCATATCATTAATACAATTAAAAAATGCTTTTTTATTTTTTGCTTCGTGAAATTTATGTTGATTATTTATAATATCTTTAATTTTATCTTGATAATCTTTTGGTATTTTTTCACGAAAAGATTCATCAAATTCTACCATCAGTGATATATTATTTATAAATCTTAATGAACTATTTAAAACCTCATTAATGAAATCTACTTTATTTATTTTTTCTGGTTTTTGTGTTTTATGATTTATTCTTGTAAAATGTTTTCCTTCTAGTGTTGTTGTACAAAAGGAATGATTTTCTGGTATATTTTCATTAAAATTTAGTTTTTTAATGCATGTTAATGGCATATTATAACCATCAGCTAATATTTTTAATATATCGTTTATTGGTAAACAATCTAATGATTCTTTTCCTATTTGATTAATAGTAATATATGTATTATTAGTATTATTAATAGTACCATTATTTATTTGCTGGTTATTAATATTAATTTGTTGTTTTGGATCAATAATAATTTTATTATCTGCAACTATTAAATCTTTTTTGCAAACATTTTTTTTATGTTCATATTTTGATTGTCTACAAGAAAAAGATTTATTACAATATTCACAAAAATATATTGTATTCTCATTTAGTTTTTTTTTACCTTTACGCTCCTTTACGGTACCTTTACGTTGGTCCTTTACAGAACCTTTACAAGTTTGTATTTCATCACTATGAAATTTCTTGTTGTGAATCCATAGACTTTGGTAAGAACTATAATTTTTATTACAAATATTACATCTGTACTCCATAAAACTTTTTAGTTATATATTATAAATAAGAAATTTTATGTTTATATGATTTTTAAAAAGTTATATAAGTTATATAACTTTATTTTTTTTTTTTTTGAAAAACTTTTTGAACTTTTTAAATTTCAATTATAGTAGTAAAATAACTAATGACTTTGTCAATTGGTAAAATAAAACGATATCTGTTTGCTTCCTTATACTGACATTTAAAATAGTCTCCGCTGTAATAACTGTAATTATATTTCTAATTGATCTAAGTTATATTTATAGTCAATACCGTTGTGGTGCATGTTAAATAAATAAAATAATCTGATAATATATGCTTCAAGATGTATTATATGACGAGTTCCTTGAGATAATCTTAATTCAAAAATTGATGTAATTTCAGTAATATTAATTTTAAGTTTAAGATCATCAACATTCTTTAATAAATTAATCATAATGAGTCTAACAATAGTTTGTGTGGGAATATTAGTAATAAATAAATTATAAAATAATTCTCTAATTTTTTTTATAACAGAAAAAAACTTTTTATTGTTGTAATTTTTGTTATTTAATATCATATAAACAATACTATGAATAAGTAAACTCCAGTTATTGGAATAATCTATTCCATGTTTTTTAAGTTCTAATAACCAAATAGCATTAGTAATTTTATTTTCAGAGTTATTAATAATTTCACTATAATCTTCTAATGAAATATTAATATTATCTTGGTCAGCTATTTTAAGAACCGTTTCAAAAATTTGTTCATTAGTAGGTAATGATGTTCTAAATAATATACATCTACTTCTAATTGGTTCAATAATTTTTGATAATTGATCACAAATAAAAATAAATTTACAACTATCTGAATATTTTTCCATTGTTCTTCTTAATGAAGCTTGTGCATAATATGATAAATTATCTAATTTATTAATAACAACAACTTTAAAAAGTTTTTTGTATTTAAGAATATTTAATAATTCAGTTTTAGCATAATCTTGAATAATTTCTTGAATTAAATATTTATCAAAACCATTTGAATTTGGTTCAATTATAATATGATATTTACTTTGTTTAATTGATACTTTTGTTTTTGTGTTACCATAACCATTAATTGTATATTCAACTTCTTTTAATTCAATACCACTTTTTCCATATATTTTTTCTAATAATAAATTAACTAAATATTCCTTGTTAGTTGTTAATGATCCATAAACAATTAGATGTTGAAAATTAGCATATTTCCATGTACCTTTTTCTAATTCTTCAATAGTTTTAATAAAATCTTCAGGTGGCTTGTTAACAATTTCATCAATATTTTTATACATATTATTATGTGTATTGAAACAATTTAATATTTTTTCAATCATTTGATTTTTAGATATATAATCATTTGAAATATTTTGATACTTGTCAATTAAAAACATTACATATAAATAAATATTTTCTTTTAAATCAAAACATTTTTTATCTTTTTTTTTATTTAAAAATAAAACGCTTTTATAAATTAAATGGGATTAATAACACAAGGCTTAGTTTTACTTATACCTTCAATTTTAGAATTTCAATTAGATATTTGGTCAAAAAATAACAACCTTGAATTATATGGTGTTTATTTTGGAATTTATAATTTACGAAATTTTGTATATTTTTCAACTTTATTATTTTTTGTATTTTATTATTATAATTTATTTATGGTTGGTATATTTTTATTATTATCAAGTTTATTTATTTATTATAGAAACATTTATAGATGGAGACATGTTATAAAAAATTGAAAGTAAAAATGTTTATGTTAATATATTTTTAATTAATGCTAATTAAAAATTTATTGTCAGTTTCAGAAAATATTGAATTATGTGGTTGGGTATTAACTATGAGATCACAAAAAGATTTCTCTTTTATCAAAATAAGTGATGGTAGTGAATCAAATGGTTTACAGTTAGTTATAGATAATAACAAGATTAATTGTAATAATATAACAACAGGTACATCAATAAGAGTAATAGGAAATTTAGTTGATTCTCCAGCAAAAGGTCAAAAATATGAATTACAAGTAGAAGAACTAAATGTACTTGGTTATGCAGATCCAGAAGAATATCCTCTATCTAAAGGAAAATTACCACTAACATATTTAAGAAGTTACCCACATTTAAGATGTAGAACAATTACCTATAGTTCAGTTTTTAGAATTAAAAGTGCAATTTCATTTGCAACACATTTATTTTTTAAAGAAAATAATTATTTACATTTAGATCCAAATATTATGACAGTAAATGAATGTGAAGGTGGTGCAGGTGTATTTCAAGTGACTGAAAAAGATATATCTGATTTATCAAAATTAGAAACAATTAAGGACCCTTTTTTCACACAAAAATATGATTGGACAACAGATCATTTTGATAAACCAGTATATTTAACAGTTTCATCACAATTACAACTAGAAGCATTAAGTTGTGCAATGGGTGCAGTATATACAACAAATAAATCTTTTAGAAGTGAACATTCAAGTACAAATAAACATTTATCAGAATTTATTCATTTGGAAATAGAAAATTGTTTTGTGGATTTAGGTGATTTAATGGATATTGGTGAAAAATATATTAAATTTGTTGGTAATTATATATTAGAAAATAATCAAGATGACTTAAAAAGTTTAGATATTTTTGTATCAAAAGGTATAATTGATAAAATAAAATCAATTATTAATAGTACATTTATAAGATTAGATTACTGTGATGCAATAAATATAATTAATAAAAGTGAAAATATAAAAATAGCTTATGGTGAAGATTTATCAAGTGAATGTGAAAATTATTTAACTGAACATTTTAATAATAATCCAGTATTTGTTAAAAATTGGCCAATATCAATTAAAAGTTTTTACATGAAACAAAATGATGATGGAATTACCTGTTCAAATTTTGATCTATTAATGCCACATAAAGTTGGAGAATTAATTGGTGGTTCAATGCGTGAAGAAAACTTGGATAAATTATTAAATATGATGAAAATTAAAGGGGTAGATCCAAAACCATTAGATTTCTATTTAGACTTGAGAAGATTTGGAACTGTACCTCACGGTGGTTTTGGTTTGGGATTAGATAGAATGTGTATGTTATTTACAGGAATGGAAAGTATTAAAGATGTTGTTCCTTTTCCAGTATATTATAAAAATTGTTCTTGTTAATAATAAAAAATGTTCTTGTTAATAATAAAAATTGTTCTTGTTAATAATAAAAATTGTTCTTGTTAATAATAAAAAATAGATAAAAACAAATTAATAATTATTTTTAATGAAAAAATTAGGAATAATAGGATTTGGTTCATTTACAAAAGAAATAATATGTAATATAAAAAAACCATTTGATATTTTTGTAAATGAGTCTTATTTAAATAAAATAAGTAATGAAGTTGAAATAATAGAACAAAAATATAAATGTAAATTACAAAATATAAATAAATTTGACCAAAATAAATATACTGCATTACTGACAATACCAGATTTTAATTTAAGAAAAGAAATGATTGAAACATTACCAAAAAATACAGAGTATACAAAATATATAGATAAAAGAGCACATATAATGGATAAAAATATAATATTAAATGAAGGAACAATAATATGTTCGGGTTGTATATTAACAACAAACATAAAATTAGGAAAATTTACACAATTAAATTTAAATACAACAATAGGACACGATACAATTGTAGGTGATTTTTTTACAACAGCACCAGGTGTTAACATATCAGGTAACTGTAAAATTGGAAATAATGTGTATATAGGAAGTAATGTTGCAATAAGAGAAAAAATAAATATTTGTGATAATGTAATTATTGGATTAAATAGTGGTGTAGTTAAAAATATAAATGAACCAGGAACATATATTGGAAATCCAATATATAAATTAGTTAAGGTTTAAAATTTTTCTAGTTTTTTCATAAACATACATGCCCATAAATGATGAAGGAAATGTTCTAATTAAAACAGGAGTAATACCTTTATAAAAAGATTTAAAACCAAAATTATTAAATCTATTAAAAATGATATCTTTAACTTTAATATTTTGTGTAGTTTGTAAATCAGTTCTAACTGTGTCAATAGGATAAACAGTTAACCATGTTAAAATACCAGAAATACCTCCAATAAAAGGATAATAATCAGAGTTAGCAGTTAGTGATCTCATTTTTAAATATGATCCTAAATAAATTGTAGAGGAAAGCATATTTTTTGGTGTTTCAACAAAATAACCTTTATAAAGATCTTTAATTTTAACGTTTTTTATAAATGTTTTCATATCATTATTATTCATTAAACTAATATTTGTAGTTAAATATTGCATAGGTAACATATAAATAGAGTTAAAAACTGATGTCAACATTCCAGAAAGAAACGGATTATATTTTTTATTAAATTTTTCTGCAAAATAAAATTGTAATGATCTATCAAATCCAATAATAGTATAACAAATACTAGAACCTCTATAAAATTTAAATGGATCAGTTTTAGCAATATTTTTAATTGCTGATATTGTATCTGGATAAATTTGTTTTTGCATTTGAACTTTTAAAACATCAGCAGGATAAGAAATAGTAACTCTAGTTAATCCTTGAAATAATCCGGGTAATAATTCCATATTATTTAAAATATTTTTTTTATTTTCTTAACTCACCTTCGACATCATGATAACAAGTTAATTTTGAAATATAAATTGATGAGTATTGTTTATTTTTTTTAAGAAATAAATAAATGTTATATAATAAAATATAATCAGAAGGATATGAAATATCATTTTCATTAAATGATGTAAAATAATTATAAGGAATAATATCAAGCCTAAAAGATAATGAAGAATGAATAACTTGTTCTGGCATAGGATAACTATTATTTTCATAAATGTCAATATTATTTAACGGTAAATATGAAGATAAATATGTTGATTTTGTATGTGCAAAAATACAATTAGGATATTTATTATAAATTTTAGCCAAATATATTAAATGATTTGGTGACCAAAAATCATCATCATCAAGATGACAATAGTATTTGTAGTTATTTTTTCTACAATATTGTAATCCAAGATTAACACTAGTGGCACCAGCACATTTCCATAATGCTTCTTTGTTTTTAATATGATCTCTTTCAACATTTTGATTATTAATATATATAATTTTATTTTGTGGTGGTATCTTAATAATATGTTCAGAAATAAAGTTTAATAATAATTCTTCTGGTTCAAATTTATCACCAACTAAAATAATATCCCAATATTTATGTGTTTGATTAATTATTGAATTAATTGATCTTTTTAAATAAGGAATTGTTTGCCCAGAAAGTCTATTAAATGTTGGAATAACAATTGCAAATTTTATGTTTGGTAAATTTTCATATTTATCAATTTCATCATATGTATTATTAAAATTATTAATTGAATAAGAAGATATAAAATATATTAAAATGAAAATAAATATATAAAATAAATAACTAATAAATTGCATAATATAATTATCTAGATTTTATTTTATAATAAATATTATAATGACATTATTATTATTAATATTAATATTAATAATTTTAGTATATTCAATAAAAAGTAATGAATATTTTGAAAATGATAGTGAAAATAAAAATAAATTAATAAATGAAATTAATTATTCAAATTCAAATGAAATAGTTAAAGACATAAGTGAAAATATGCACGGTTCAACTATGCATCATCATTATCATATATTATATGATATAAGAACATTATTAGGTCCAACAAAAAAAATATATACTGAAATTGGATCATTTAATGGAGGTTCATTATCTTTAATGTTATCACATGATTATGAAACTGAAATGAATTGTATTGATCCATTACATTTAGAAAAAACAGACAGATCAATAATAGAAAAAAATATTGAAAAATACAATAAACATAATTATAAAATAAACATAATGCAAAATTTTTCAACTGATAAAAATTTATTAAAAAAATTAGATGAAACTAATTTTAAAACAGATATATTATTTATTGATGGTGATCATAGTTATGAAGGTGTTATGAATGATTTTAATAATTTTGAAAAATATGTAAATTCAGGTGGATGGATAATATTTGATGATTATGAAGATTGGGAATATAGTCCTGATGTTAAATTAGCAGTTAATAATATAGTAAGTAATTTAAATAAAGAAAAATATGAAGTAATAGGAAATTTAGATAATATTAAAAATGCACAAGATTTATACGGTTTAAAAAAATCAAATGAATTTATTATAGTTAAAAAATAGATAAAATAACATCAATATATTTATCAATACTAATAAAATTAACATCAATATTTAATGGTAAACATATAATTTTATTAAATAAATCAACAGAAGTTTCACAACTATGATCTAATGGATAATAATATTTTTTAGCTTCAATATTATTTTCTAAAAAAACATCAATATTAATATTTTTATTAAATAATATTGGAATAGTAGCTAATAATGAATCTTCATAATTTGAAAATGATTTATATAATGATATTTTATCTTCCAAATTATTCTCTTTAAGTTTAAACATAAAATATGAAATTATTTTTTTATGATGTATATAAATTGTACTTAAATTATTTAAATAGTCATCAATATATATTGCTGCTATTTCAGACATTTTATAGTTAGATGCATATTTATTAAATTTTAACCTATCATTTGTTGAAAAACCAAAACAAATTGATTTTTCCATTGCATCAAGATATTTATTATCAAAAACAATAAATCCACCTTCACCAAAACCAATTGGTTTAGTATGATGTAAAGAAACCATACAACCATTTCCAAAATTTAAATGATTTTTATTATTATAAATTGTGTAAGAAGCTGCAGCATTGTCAAAAAGTAATAATTTATTATTTTTATTACAAAAGTCTTCATATAATTTAATATTTGTTGTACAACCAAAACAATTAGTAATTAATATACCATCATAATTATTAATATTTTCTTCAAGTTGAGAAATATTAGGACCCATGTTAGTATCAATATCAAATATAATACTATCATATAATATATTTTGACAACTACATGGAAATGTAAATGCTTGTACTGCCCATCTAAGTTTTTTGTTATAATAAATATTAAAACCACCAATTAATGCATAAAGACCCATTGCACCATTACATGTCATTAAAACAGATTTATTTTCATCAATATTAAAAATTGTATGAATTTTTTTTTTTAAATTAATAACATTTTTTCCATTATTTGTAAAGTGTTTAGTATTAATACAATCAGTAATATTGTCATTAATATTTTTAAAATTAATTGTTTTATTTGATACCCATGATATTTTATTCATATTATATTGTAATATAAAAAAAAAATGAATAATTAAATAATAAATTATTTGAGTTAAATACATGGTTTATATTTGTAGAAGGGTAACTAGTTGGGATTTTTCATCAATGGTTGATGTTGAAGATTGTGCAAGATTAAATAATGATAATCAAAAAAAAATATCAAATATATTAAACAATGAAAAAACATTATTGTCTAATAAAATATTTATTAGTTGTTGTGATCCCATATATACGAAAAAATTGAACTTAAAAATTAATGATTATGATAACTTATATTATGGAAAATACTATGGAGGAATTAAATACATTAATGAAAAGTACAAATATAAAAATAAAAGAAAGTATAGACATAAATATGATAAACAATTTAATAGAGTCAATAGAAGAACAAAAACCAATACCAATTGCATTTTATAGTAAACCATTAATTGAATTAAAAAATAATAAACAAAAGTGTCATAAATGCAAAAGAATTGGACAATATAGTTGTGATAATAATATATATTGCTGGATTCATGCACAAAATTTATTTTAATAATTAAACAAGTTAATTATAAAAAAAATTGAATTATAAATTATTTTCATATATGTCTAAATTGTAATGAAAAAATCAAAAGAAATTAATGAACTTAATGTTGTATTGTTTAATTCATTAGATAGTGTTGAAGAAAATTTAAATGTTCTTCGTGAACAAATTGGTGATTATTATAAAAAAATTAAAAAAGAATATTCAAAAATATTAATTGAAGAAAAATATGAATTACTTCAAAAAATAGCAGAAGGAGAAAAGTTAGATATTAATATGTTAAAAACAAAATATTTAAAACCAAAGGAATTAATGAATTTAACAGAATCATTAAATAAAACAGAAACTAATGACAGTGAAGAACTATTAGATCGCATAGAACATAATGGAAATATATATTATTTTGAAAACAAAGAAAAAGGTTTAGTTTTTGATTCAGACTATAAAGAAGTAGGAGTATTTAAAAATAAAACAATAATATTAAATTAAGAATTAATTAATTCAATAAGTCTTAATGTTGATTTTTTACTCCATGATTTATTATTAAGCAAGTAATTTTTTAATTTTTCTTTATCATAATTTCCATAAAATTGGTTAAAAAAGTTTTTAATGCTATCATACCCACCAATAAGTTGTGTACCATTTGAATTATATTTTTTTAAATAAATTTGAGGAAATGTATTAATTTTTTCAGTTTTATATTTTTCTTTTTCAGATTGTTCAACAAAAGTAAATTCTTTTTTAATATTAGTATAAGAATTAAGTAGTTGATGTGCGGCTTCACTATAAGGACAATTATTTAAAATAACACAATATAAATAATAATCACTTGACATTATTATTAATTATATTTTATTTATAAATATAAAGATAAATTTCTATTTAATTCTTAATAGTATTATGATCGGAGGATTAATTCAATTAATAACAACAGGAATATCAGATGCACCTTTAACATATAATCCCGAAATTACATTTTTTAAAACTGTATATAAACAATGCACAAATTTTGCAATTATACAAAATATCAAAAATTTAGGTAATAAAAATTTTAATACAGTTAACACATATAAAATTGAAAATGTAGGAGATTTATTAAAATCGATGTACTATGTTCTTAAAATTCCAAAGTTTAATATAATTAAAAATTCTAGTGAAAGTAATATAATAAATAAATATTATAATATAAATTTATTAGAGATATTATATAGTGATATTGATAGTTTTATTTTTAATTTAGATAATGAATATATTGTATTACCTAATTATTATTTTAAGTTATTTGATGTTAAAACACAAAAAATATTATTAGATTCAAATGTTGTAATAGCAAATTTATTACCAGAAATAATTAAAATAACAGATTTACCTTTAGGTTTTAATATTTTAGAATTATATGATAACAAAAAAAATCCAATAATAACTCAAATAAGTAAATTAATGAATTGGTTTGAAAATTATTTAAGTAAAAAAATAGTAGATTCAAATGATTTTCAATTATGTAATCAATTAATTACACAATATTCATATACAAATAGTTTAAACAAAAAAATTAATGATTATTTATATACAAGTTATAATTATTTTAATAATTTAAGAAATAATAAACAATATTATAATTTATATGAAGTACAACAATATTTAGAATATGTAAATAATGACATAAAATTTATAACCCAATCAAATTATGATATGGATGTAATTTATAATTATTGTATACAAAATAATATTAGTAATTATTTAGAGTATCAATTAAATGGTCTTTATTATGATGCATTATTTATATATAATGTATTTCAACAGTTATATTCAAATAATTTTACATATTTTACTTTTTTTAAAAAATATTTATTACAAACAAATAACATACCAAATATGGATTATGTAATAAACATTACAAATTCATATAATGAATGGCCAAATTATTTAAATACCAACTTTGATCCTTTGGTAATAAATTCAAAATTACAAATTTTTGAAATTTATAAAAGACAATATTCAATAGCACAAAATAAAATAAATTTATTATTTAATACATTAACTATAAAAGATCCATCTATATTATATATTATATTAAGTACATTTATTAATAAATATGATACAACAAAATCACAAGTAAATTTTGATGATTATAATCAAACATCTAGTGTTTTATCATTATTAAATGATGAAATAAATTCACAAGTAAATAATTATTCAACTTTAATTAGATCCAATTCAACAATTCAATCAACACCAAATATATTAAAATCAACAATTATATATCCAGTAGATTTGATGTTAATTTATCCATATTTAGCATACAAATTGATTGAAAAAATTATTAATTCATCATACTTTAATGATAATATGTTTTTAGTATATTGGAGAAACAAAATAAATAATTTTTATTTTTTAAATTATTTGCAAAATAAAACAAATAACGAGTCTAATAATGATTTAAATGATTCAATAGAATTAGAAAGAAGATTAACATTTTATGTTAATTTATGTACAAATAAAATTATGTTTTTAAAACAAATTAAAAAATATTTTATGGAATTATTCTATTCAACAAGTTTTTTTTGTGTTATTAATATGTTAGATAGCTAATTTAGTACATTAAAAGAATCATTAAATAATATTGATTTTACAAATTATAATATAAATAATGAGCCAATAAATTTAAACAATAATTTAATAAAAAACTATGTTAATTTTAAAATGGAATCAACATATGTAATAACAAATTTTACATTGACAAACAATATAATAACAATTAATAATTGGTACAATAACAACAAATATAATACTGAATATAGTATAATAAATAATAATACTAATTTAATATATACAGTAAGTAATTTTACATTAAATAATACAACACTAACATTATATTTTAATAATTTAATAAATTTAAATAATCAAAATAACTTTACATTAGTTGAAAGACATTATCTTGATATACCTTTTGTAAATTTCTTATCATCAACACAAGAAAACAGTAATACAATATCAATAATTAATATTTATAATGTAGTAAATAATAATATTTTAAATGATAATATTATAGAAGAATTTAGATTTAATGTATCTAATTTTAACTTTACAAGTACAAATGAAATAACCAATTATTATAATTACTTAAAAATTTTAACAATTAAAACAAAAACAAATATTTATCATTATTTAGTTGAAATACAAAATAATCAAAATAACTATAATATTACTTCAAATAATGATAAAATATTTATTAAAGATGATATAATAGAAATAAATATAGAGTTTGTTAATTTAATTTTTAATGATATTGGAAGTATTGATTCAAATTCAATTCAAAATAATATGTTTCCTGTGCCTTCAAGTCAAAGTTGGATTTATGATCCACTAAAAACATATTGGTTAGTTTTTAATAATAATTATTATTTATTAAAATATGATAATGGTAATTTTGTATTATTTGATACATTAGAAAGTGAAATTTATACAATTAGAGAAATTGATAATACCTATATTCCATCTATTTTTAACTATTGTAATTCTTATTTAAATTCAAAAAAAATATCAGATTTATTTGATTATTATTTTCAATCATCATTTATTTTAATGGGTAAATCAGATGTTAACCATACTAAACCTTATATATATATATACAACTTACCATTTAATAGTAATGAAACAACAAAATATTATATTAATAATTATTTAGTTAATTTATTACTACCATTAAATACAAATCAATTTTTCAATAAAAAACTAAGTCCAATATTTAATTATGAAATATTAAAAAGCAATAACAATATTGGATTAATTGATTCAATGATTAATTTATTTGATACACAATTTAATGATCCTGATTATATAAATATTATTAATGTTATTGAACAAGTACAAACTGAAATATTAAATTTAAATTTATCAATAATTAATGATACAAACATATATGGTAAAACATCTATTGACATTATTAATAACACAAAAAACTTGAATGATTTTAATTTAACAATATTTAATAATGATGATTATAGTAAATATAGCAAATTATGTATAGATATTTATGGTAATAATACATCTATAGTAAGTAATAGTATTATTCAAAATATAAGTTATAGTATTTATAATATACCAAATATTATATATAAAGGTTCAAGTAAAATAGGAACAAATTTAACAAATTATTTAACATCAATACAAAATTATTATCAAGAACAATTAACATATGTAAATAATAATACAGATTATTTATTATTAACAAATAAAAATGAATATAGTCAATCATATAATAATATTCCTGATTTTAATAATACAATTGAAAGAACATTTTTTACAGGCACTAATTATACATATACAACATTATTTCCAATATCAAATTTTAATGTTAGTTCAATATATTTTAATGATATTGCATTTGATATATCAAACTCAAATATTAGTACATATACATTTGATAGTAATTTAATGGATAATATTATTAATTATGATAAAAATATAAATGTAGAACTATATGAATTAAATAATCAAGTTATTAATTTTAATAAATTTAATTTTTTGGGATTAATATATTTAGATGATAAAACAATTATTAATTTTAATAATTTAATAGAAACAACTGGATATAATTATTTATTATTTGATAATAATAATATTTATGAAATTAATAATTATCCTGTAGTATTAATTAATCAAAATAATAAAAATGGTTATTTATTTAATTTACAAGAAACAACAAATACTGAATTATTTACTAGTATTGGAACAATTTATTATTATAAATTAAAATTAAACTTAAATAATGTACATATTGGTGACTTGGGTAATATTTTATATAGTAGTAATAAAGTATTTTATTTTGAAGTATTTGATTATAATAATAATATAATTGAAGTTATATCAACAAATATTTTTGATTTTAATTTAAATACATTTTTAGTAGGTACAATTAATCCACAAAATATAAATGATATTTTATATTATAATTTTTATTCTTTAACAACATATAATTTTTTATCAATAATAAATACTGAAATATTAGAAACATATATTTTTACACATTATACAATTAATAATATAATAACAAATAATTTTTTAATAAACAATGTTTTTCAACCAATAATAAAAAAAATAAATAGTTATACATTTATAAATATACCAAATAATAATTTTGATACTGAACTAAGTTATTATACATTTACAAAAAAAAAATTACCACCTTTTAAAATTAATAATAATAATCATATAATATCTTCAGCTGACTCAGAAACGTTTAGTAAATATAAATATTCAAGTTACATAAAATTAGATAATTATATATTAAAAATAGAAGAAGTGGTTAATAATATATTATTTGAAAATAATTATTCCTTATCAATACTTCCAACAATAAATTTAAATTTAATAGAAATTAATATAACTGGAAATTTAAATATTATTGGTAATAATATTATAATAAATTTTAGTGATATTAGTTTATTATACTCAAATTCTTATTATTTAATTAATAATAGATTTATTTATATAGATAAAATAGACTATGAAATTATAATTAATGACACAAACATAAATTATTATAATAAAGGTGATTTTGATGTAATATATTTATTAAATGATGATTATATAAATAAAATGTTGCCAATGATTTGTGAATATAAAGATATTATTTTACAAGATAATTTTTTAGAAAACAAGTTATATGGAACAATTGAAACATATAAAAGTAATTATGTTATAAATTCAATAATTGATAATAAAAACTTGTTAATATATGATATTTCATCATCTTATATAGATTTACTTGGAAAAGATGAATATCAAGTAGAATTAATTTTAAATAATCAAACAAATAATTTTATAAGACCAATAATACTAAAAAATAATACACAAAATATAGATACACCTATAGCAACATTTAAATTTACATATGGTGTAAAAATTTTTTATGATTCATTAATAATTCTTGATCATATTCCACAAATTAATGAAAGTTTTTCAACAATTGAATTTACATTTAGTCAACAAATATTTAGTGTGGACTCACTAAATCCATCAATAAGTATTTATTCAAATTCAACATTTACAATAAATTCATTAAGTTTTAATAATATTGAAAATTTAATTTTTGATAAGTATTATTTGTTTAAATTATTAATTAATGGTTCGTATCCAATATATTTTTGGTTATATATTACACAAAATAAGTTTGCATATACTTCAACAAATATATCAGAACCAATTTATTTAACAAATATACCAAGTAATACATTAATATTTATTTTACCTGAAATAACATTAGTTGGATCTTTACCAAATATAGCAATACAAAATAGCAATAAAATTGTTTTGTCTACTAAATTTTTTAATAATTATAATAGAACTATTAAATCACAATATTATTTAACTAATTATTACAAAAATGAAACATATAATATGGAAATATTAGATTATAATTTTGATAGAACTAATAAAAGCATTCCAAAAATAAATTTAGTAGAAAGAAGATTTATTAAAAGTTTTAATTATAACTTTATTTATCTTGATTCATCAATAATAAAAATAATAAAAAATTCATTATTTATAATTATTTATAATGATGACAATTATTTTTTAATTAATAATGTTATAACAAATAATGATGGATTATATCTAAATTTTAATAATCAAAATGAAATTAATATTGACAAAGATATTATTATGTACTATTCATTAAATGAAATATATTATAATAAAAATGAAATTATATTGTATAAAGATACACAATTAAATTACAAAATAGTTAATTATCAATTTAATGATCTTAAAATGAATGAGTTAATAATAATAAATAATAATTTATTTTTAGTATTAGGTTTAGATACATATACAAATACATATAATTTAAAACTTTTAAGTAAAACATATAATGAAATAACAAAGAATATTACCGGTTATTATTCACTTGGTATTATAGATTTAATTGAAGAATTTATTACTGATGAAGATAAAAATGAACCAATAATATATAATATTGATTCACATGAATTAGATATTGGTGATTATTATTTAAAAAATTCAATGTTATACATTAATACAGGAACACAATTAGTATCAGATGTTTTTTGCTTTATACATAAAGGAACAATATATGAATTAACATGTATTAATAATAAATTTTATTATTATAATAATTTTAATTTACTAAAAATTTTAGATAATTTATTTTATAATGGAAACTTGTATAAAATTAAATACATTAAAAATCATGAAATATTTTTTTATGATAATCCTAATTTATCAGATGGTTTTTATGAGTTTTATTATCCAGCACAACCATTTCCATTAAATAATATAGTAATAGACAGTAATGGTTTTATTACAAATAAAACTTTTTTAAATACAGATTTAATTGAAATAGATTATAATTTTTATAATGTTATAAACCAAGAAATTATAAACTTACCAAATACATATTATAATAAAACAGTGATTATTAGATATTATAGTTTTAATAGTAATAAATTATATTTTAGTAATGAGGTTAATGCAAGTTCAAGCATTAAAAATGATGTTTCAATAAAAGTAAAATCAACAATTTTAAATTCAACTAATCTTAGTTTAGATTTAAGTTTTATTATTGATAATTATTTTTATTTTTTACAACCAATTAAAATTAATTCAACAATTAACTATGTTAAATCATTAATTTATAGAGATACAACAGTATTTATTGAAGTATTAAATGAAATTAAAATTACTGGCAATTGTATTATTTCATTTACACCTTTATCAATATATTTATTAAATACATATTCAATTTTAAATGTTCAAAATTTTGAACTACCTGTTTATCAAGAAACAATTAAAACATTTAATTATGATATTAATAATTCAGGATTAATTAATATTACAAATGATAATAATCAAAATAATGATACAACATTTATAAATAATTATGTTCCTAAAATTAGTCATCAATTTGAGTTAGAGTCATATCATTTATTATTAGAAATAACAGAAAAAAATGAATTTATATCACATATTATTCAAATAGTTTATCCTAACAAGTTAAAGTTGTTTACAACTATTATGTATGAATCGTCTAGTTTTTATTTAGATAAAATATATCCAATTATTATAGATTTTGTAAACTATAATTTTTATTTTATGCCAATAAATTATTATAAAGTAACACAAATTTTAGATACAAATAAAAATGAAATATTAATATGGTATAAATATAATATAACAACTATTGGTGTACCAGTTAATGTTAATAATAAATTTAAAGTTCAAATATCAGATGGATCAAAATTTATTGGTAAAAATGTTTATTTATCAGAACAAAATAATAATCCATTAACTGTAATTTATGATATTGATAATAATTATTATTTAATAAGTGATTCATATTTAGGTAATAATATTACAACAATATATTTATATGAAACTAATTTTATAAAATCATATAAACTAAATAATAGTACATGGTTAACAAATTATACAAATCATGATGACACATCATTAATCAATTTATTTAATTTTAATAATGATACAATATATTCAGAAAAAATAGTAATACCTGTGATTGTAACTTTATTAAATATAGGGGATTATTATAAATATGAAATAAATTCAATTAATGGTGAAACAATTATATTAGATCTAAATAATACATATTATATTGATAACTTGTATCTTAAAATAGAACAAATATATTTTTATAATAATCAAACAATTATTTATACAAAATCACAAATTACATCAAGTAATACACAATTATTTATACTAAATAATATTAGTTTGGATAATTTTAATAAAATTAGATTAAGTAAAACTATTCCAGAAATTTTAAGTAAAACAAAATTAGAAACATACATAACACCAAGTATAATATTTAATTCAATAAAAACATGGTCAAATTGGTCAATATTGAGTTTTTATCAAAATAGTAAAGTTCAAACTTTATTAAATAAGGGTAAAATTATGTTTGTACTTGATAATATTCAATTAGATTCAACAAATATATATTTTACAAATGATGAATTAGATTATTTAAAAAAAATATTATTGTATATAAATGTTAATACATCAGAATATAATAAAATAATAATTCAACAAGATATATTTAGCGATTTAATTTATGAATTAAAATTTTGGTTAAATGATTATTCATTTTGGGATAATGTAAAAGAAAGAATTAACTTATTTTTAAGAGATTATAAATATAATGTTTATTTTAATGGTTATTGTTTAATATTTAGTGATGAAAATATATCTAGTAATAATTTAATATTAAATGGTACAGAAATAATTGGAAGAAAATATGTTTTAAATAATCAATATATTTTAGAAAATCAAACAACAATATCAAGAAATATGAATTTAATTATGACTGAAGTATATAATTTTGTAAATAATATTCAAACAGATAGTTATTATGGTATTGAAATAAATAATTTGTTAAAATATTTGGTTGAACAAGGTAATAATTATAAAAAATTTATTAATGATATTAATTACATTGATGATAATTATTATTCATATTTTAGTACTGATAAATTAGTAATTAATAATATATGGATAAACTATAAAAACCAATTAAAACAACTAAATCAAGATTTTAATGATTTAATGGAAATTCAAAATAATACATTTATTAGTTATACAAATAATAATGATTTAAATAAATATTATACTTTTAATGATGATTTTAGTGTAGCAATAACAACAGACATTCCATCAAATGAATGTTATATTTATAAAACAAATTACTATGCAAATAATTTATATTTAACTAAGGAATCAGATTACAATATTAAAACAAATAATATTTTTCCATATTATATTAGTTATGCAAATGATATAATTTTACCTGATGTTATTTATCAAATTAATTTTATTAATAATTCTGTGACCCAGTTATTAAATTATGACTCTTATTCATCAGAAATTGATTTTTATTTATTAAATAATTATAATCCAACAACAGATTTTACATTAATTGGTATAACAACATATTCAGTAACAAGTAATTTATTAGGCGGTGTTTATGAAATTACAATTAATTCAAATAATATTGTATATGAAAATATATCAAAAGCAAATTATAAAAATACTAATATTAAAATTTATTTAACAAAATCAAATATAATTAATGTTATATCAACAACAATTATTGAACCAAATAATATTTTAGAGATATCATATGTAATTGGAATTAAGGAACAAAATAATATTTACATTACATTTTTTAATAATTATTTTAGTTTTATTGAAAATAATACATATATCAGATATGAAAATAATTTTATATTATTACATTATGATAGTGTATTAGGTTATT
>JACCDO010178178.1_pt1 | contig 24374 bp, 14 predicted proteins | sample 7446101 | NCBI WGS metagenome assembly JACCDO01 (sample SAMN15323440, study PRJNA562643) | freshwater metagenome | isolation source: river surface water | place: USA:Blue River Watershed | collected 2017-08-16
AACTATAGCATATGTCATTATATTTCTCATGTTTCAGCACAAAATTTTTATTTAAAATTGAACTCATATTGCCAAGCGTTATACCAACTACTTATACGCACACTAAAAACAGTATCTCAGTGACATCCATAGGGCAAATTTTGCCAAGGTTACCAGTATTTCTCAAATTTCTCTAAACTGTTTCATAAATTTCAGAGATCATACCGGTGTGCTTGTGAACTAAAAATGGAAGTCACGGTGACCGTACAAACGTGAAAGAAAAACAAGAAATAGCTAAATGATGATTCTCATGCCTACTATTATTAATTCTTAGACATTCATTGAAGTGATCTCTCAAAACCGGAAGAAATCTATATCCACACCTGGCCTCGTTGCAGTGAAAAAAGTAAAGTGAAAGATCCCCAAAGGTATCGCCAAATACTGGAGGAATATATCCAGAGTTGCGACAAATAAATGGCGAGTACTTTGAAAAATGTTGCTTCTTATATTATAGTAACTGAATTTTGTGAGCGGTTAGGTAATTTCACTTTCACATTTCCTACCTAACTACCTGATTGATTTACTCATCTCATGTATTGATTTACTCATCTCATGTATTCCCATCATTAGCCTACTATGGATTTGCTGGCTCTTTAGTACTATTCTTCGAAACTCAACTAGACTATACCAGTGCTGAATCTGTAAATGAATTTTATCTCTGGAATGGTATGGTTTATGTAACACCTTTAGTAGGTGCCTTAGTTGCTGATGTTTACCTTGGAAGGTATAGAACTATTTTAGTTTTTAGTGTGCTTTATGTGATAGGATTATTATTATTTACATTTGGTACAATACCAAATAAGCAAAAAATTGCATTGATATTTATGGGTATGTATATTGTTGCAATTGGAGCTGGAGGAATTAAACCTAATTGTTCAACTTTAGGTGCCGATCAATTTGATGTTAGTAATAATCCAAAAGATTTGGAAGAGTCCAAGTTATTTTTTTCGTATTTTTACTGGTCTATAAATCTAGGTGCATTAATCGCATATACATTAATCAGCTATATCTGTCAGTATGGAGCAGGTGAAACTTTAGGTGGTCCAGATTGGGGCTTTTTTGTTGGTTATTCAATAGCTACAATTATTTTTATCTGTGGAATTGTCGTTTATGTTAGTGGTTCGCCCAAGTATACTATTAAAAAGCCAGAAGGATCAATGATTCCAACAATAGCAGGGATTATATATGAATCAATATCACGCACTTGTTGTGGTAATAACAAGGAATTTAAAATTTCTGCTAGAGTATCAAATGATGATGCTCAATTAGATTTTATTCAGAAAAATAAATTGACTGGTACAGGCGACTTCTTAAATGCTGCGTTGACTAGTAATGGTGGTTCCTACGGTTTTTTTGAAGTTGAAGGTGCAAAATATTTATGGCGGTTAATACCATTCTTGATGGTAATGGTTCCATTTTGGGCAATATATGGTCAAACAAAGACAGCATTCCAGTTACAAGGATGTGTCATGGATAACAAAGTAGGTACATTAGAAATTCCAATTGCAACGATGAATATATTCAATAATATAACAATTCTAGCATTAGTACCACTATTTGAAACGTATTTATATCCAATGCTAAGAAAATCCGGATTTGAATTAACCATGATAAGAAAAATAGGTCTCGGTTTTATTATTGCAGCTTTAGTCATGTTAATGGCGGCAATATTAGAAATAATTCGCAAAAATAATACTCCGTCTGAGAATAATTATTATGATGAAGCAGCCAGGAATAACATAAGTCCTTGTCGCAACATCGATGATTATAACCCATATATATATCAATCTTGGTATGCAGGTAGTGATGACGATGAACCAGCAAATTGTCATAAGACTTGTGACACAATTGTGGATGGTTTGCTGTCGCTAGATTGCATATCTTGTGATAATATTCCACAAATGAGTAAAATATCCATATTAACACAAATTCCTTTGTTTGCTATCATGGGAGTGGCAGAGATATTTTCCTCTGTAACAAGTTTAGAATTTTTTTATTCTCAAGCACCAAATACAGTTAGATCAGTATCTCAAGCCGGAAACCTATTCACCTCTGCTCTAGGAAGCTGGGTCACGATTCCAATAACGTTGCTAGTAAATGCCAATCCTAACGATATGTGGATTTCTGAAGACATTAACGAGGGGCATCTAGATTACTACTTCTTCTTGTTAGCTTCTTTAATGTTTGTGACTTACATTATATTCTTACATATAAGTTATGGCTTTAAATATGCTGATCCAGCTGTATTATTGGCATTAAGTGTTAGGTCAAACACGGAGTCATTGAAAAATAGACTTTTAAGTGACCAAGATGTGACTATTACGGACAATGACGATAATACGAAGATATAAAATAAAAACCTGTAAACTTATTTAATTATTGACAACTTATAAAACTTTATAAAACTTTATAAAGCGGCATTATTCAGAGCAGCAACTCCAGGTAATACTTTACCCTCGAGCAATTCTAGGGATGCACCTCCACCAGTTGATATATGGGACATCTTTTCTGCAAGACCTGCTTTCTCTACAGCTGCTACGGAGTCACCACCACCGATGATGGTGATGCAACCTTTACTAGTTAATCCAGCTAAAGTTGTGGCAATAGCATTAGTGCCTTTAGCAAATGCATCGAATTCAAACACACCCATAGGTCCGTTCCAAATAACTGTTTTGCAATCTGATAAACCATCCTGAATTTCCTTGATAGTTTTTGGTCCAATGTCTAAACCCATCCATCCATCTGGTATTTCATTGACATCAACAATTTTATTAGCAGCATCTGCAGCGAATTTATCAGCAACAACTACATCTGATGCAAGATACAATTTCACACCCTTTTCAGCAGCAATTTTTTCCAATTTTTTTGCTAATTCAAGTTGGTCATCTTCAACTAATGATTTACCAACGTTAATGCCACGAGCTTTTAGGAAAGTGAAAACCATGCCACCACCAAGAACTAATTTATCGACTTTGTTCAACATAGACTCGATGACTGAAATCTTTGATGACACTTTACTACCACCAACAATTGCAGCAAATGGTCGTTTTGGTTGGTCAACAGCACCTTGTAGATAATCTAGCTCTTTTTGTAATAAGAAGCCAGCAACTGCGGTTGGTAAAAATTGTGTAACACCTTCAGTGGATCCATGAGCACGATGAGCAGTTCCGAATGCATCATTAACAAATAAATCAGCATTGGCAGCAAGTTCCTTAGCAAAGGATTTGTCATTTTTTTCCTCTTCAGGATAAAAGCGAGAGTTCTCTAATAACACAACATCACCCTCTTTCATGTTGGCAACGGCTTTACCAACAGCAACACCACGGCAATCTGGAATTAATTCAACTTTTTGGCCTAATAATGCTGATAATCTTGGAGCAATTGGAGCTAATGAGAACTTTGCTTCGTAACCACCTTTAGGTCTACCAAGATGGGAAGTTAATAACACCTTTGCTCCTTTACTTACTAGATAGGCAATTGTTGGAATAGAACCACGAATACGTGTATCATCAGTAATGACACCTTTTTCTAATGGAACATTCAAGTCACATCTAACAAGAACTCTCTTACCCCTTAATTGAGATTCGGTAAGATCACCGACTGACTTTTTACCTCCAGTATACTTGGTGATATTTGGTGGCCATCTTCCTGGTTCAGTGATCGCAGCTTCCTTTTTAGCTTTAGCTTGAGCAATTAATTCATCAACTTCTCTTAATTTTTGAGCAGCATATCGTTTACCTTTAGCTAAGGCAATATTGTCCATACTTTTGCTAACAGTTTGAGAGATAAATGATGTTGGGGTAGAAATGATTGCTTTAGTTTCTTTCTTAAATAATAACTTGAAAGGAGAAAGTAAAAAATCTAGAAATTGAAGAAGTTTTGCTCTGATTCCATCAATTATAGTCAATATTTTAGGTCTTTTACTATCAACTGAAGTTGAAGATGTAGATTGATGCAATTGTGTACTAACAGGATGTGAATATGTACCCAATGAAGCATTCAACTTAGTCGCACTTTGTTGAACTTTAATCTTATTTGATTGTATTATGATAGTAGGGAAAAGATGTGATCCATCATTCATATTTAAATTCAAGGTATTAAGATTAGGCACCCTATATTTAACCATATAATTTGATCGCCATAAACATGAGACAATACCCAGTAATAAGCACACCATGCCAATTACGAATTGTAATTTATATGTACTCATTTTTTTTAGAATCGATTGATGTTGTTTGGTGCAATCAGGGCAGGTACTAACCTTTGCTGCCGTCGTGTCACTCGTGATTTTTGTTCCTCCCAAGCATGGTCATTGATCGTCATCAACAACGGAACCTGGTTTGTGAGATTTAAAGTAGATGCACATAGTGAATGATTAAATGCTGATATATCTTCTACACTAATAATAAGACTAATTTAGAACATTTTCTATATAGTAACAATTTATTCAATTTTAATTTTACTTTTAACTTTATAAAATGCTTCTAATCATCACTTAGTAGTATAAATATTTCTATTATAATGGAATTATTAACTTATATTTTGTATAATTGTGATTTATTACTCCATAAGGCATGTAGCCGTTAGACTTTGGAAAAAAAATCAAAAAATCATACGAAAAAAAACTAAAACTAAAAAAAGAAATAAACGATGAGTCGTCGTACTACTCTCGGACCAGTATCACAGTCTACACTGAATACTAGAAATGGTGCATCATCTCGAGTATCTCTTGGTCCTGCACGTATATCTAACGGTGGAGTTATGAATGATATTGTGATGAAGCCATCTAGACAGTCAATTGCTGGAATACCTCGTACATCTATTGGCGTTAATGTTGCTGCCATGAATCAGATTGGTTTAGGATCTTCAAGAAGAGCATCTATAGGTGTTTCAAGGTATGTATATTATCGCAATTACCGATGTAATATTTTATAATTATTCCTTTCCTTATTTTTAATTTATAGAAAATCAAGTACTAATGCTCGTAGTAGTGTTAGTTTGACAAATCGATTAAATGATCCGCGTAATATATCAGACAAACAATTTATGAGTAGCAGTATTCGAACGTTACTGGAATATTTGGCTAGACATAATTTTGATCATGCAATTAATCCTAAAATATTGAGTCGTCCAGCTGTGAAAGATTTCACCAATATTGTATCATTTTTATTTAAACAAATAGATCCTAATTATGTAAGCAGTGGGAAAATTGAGGATGAGGTCGTCACTATGTTCAAATACTTAGGATATCCTATTCAAATATCAAAATCTAACATCGCTGCGGTTGGTTCGCCTCATGCATGGCCTTCACTATTAGCAAGTTTAATGTGGTTAATTGAATTATTAGCCTATGATGAAGTCAAACAAGAGTATGATGTTAATGAAGAAATTGATAGTGCTGATAGTAATGATGATTTTGTATCAGGAAAAGCATTTTTTGCATACTTACGTAAAGGCTATCAACTATTTTTAGCTGGTGAAGATGATCGTTATGACAAAGTCGAAGAAGAATTTGTATCTTCTATTGAAGGAAAAAATAATCATTTAAGGGAACAAATTTCTGTCATAGAACAAAGGAATATGTCTCTTTTGAAAGAGATCGAACAACTTGAAAATCGTCGTGCATATTTGCCTGAATTGGAGAAACGTAAACAAGATTATCAAAAGGATCTTGGTAAATTCAACCAATTAATAGAGCAACTTGAGAAGCATAAAGAACAATTAGAAGGCAAGGCTAAAACCAGAGATGTTGAGTTAAAGAAAATGCAAGTTAATATTACTACTATAAAACAAGAAATAGAAAGTATTAATGAACGAATTTCTACTCAAGAAATATCTCCAGAAGATGTAAAAAAAATGGTTGCTGAGCGTGAATCACTAGAAGCAGCTCAACTTGAACTATCTGAGCAACGACAGTTATTAAATAAAAAGGTATGGGAAATTGAAATAAATTTCCGTGATCGATTACAAAATTTAGTTGATGTATCCCGTGCTTATACATCGATTGCTGAAGATTTAAAATTGGTTCCACATACTGCTCGTAATGCAAGAGGTAAACATCTTAAAATTGAAATTGATCAAGGTGCTAAAAAGCGTGATGGTTTATTGAAAGCTGATGTTAAGAATGAAATCTTACCTGCATTACAAGTAATTCGTACCGAATTAAACGAAACAACTGGTAAATATAAGTCTGAAATACTACTACAACAAGATCTTGCGGAAGAATCAGACTTAAAGATCAGTGAAATGTCAGAAAATTTAGCTCAAGTTGAATCAAAGCTAAAAAGATACGAAGAAGCATATAAACGTGAGAGAGAAGCGTTTGATCAAGCGGCAGAATTACATAGTAAGGAAATGGATGCAATGGAAGCCAGATTAGTAAGACTTTGTGATACGGCAGTCGAAGAAGCTCGTAGTACAGCTGCTTCTCGTCGTGCGGCTGAAACAAGAGCTGCAAGAGATACTCTACGTCAAGAACATCAACGTAAAAAACGTGAAATGATGAAAGCTATCATGGATGTAGTTGCTGAGTGTGCAAATCACCGTGAATTAGTACAAGGTAAACTAGCCCAACTTAAATCTGTTTATGGTGAAAGATTAGAGAGTTTACTTGGTGGTGAAAAATCACAAGTTGTTGGAGAATTTATTGATGAATCTATTCATAAAAGCAATCTTGATTTAAGTGTTAATAAACATGAAATTATAGAAAATACTGTCGATGATAAGGATATTGAGTTGTCTTTGGTTCAAATTGAAGATGTTTCAATTGTACGAAGTGCGGATAAATCTATCAATCGATCGTATTGTGATGAAAACGTGGCGAAACAAGAACCGGTGAAACGCAATCTATTTAATTTAAATGGTATACTTGAAAAGTGCACCAGTGAGCAACTTGATGATTCTGTTCGTATGTAAATAATACTTAAATACATAATTATAACATATTTTTACAAATTTTATAGTTTTATTCCCAACCACCTGGTGGCGGTACGATAACGAGTGTATCGCCGTGATTGTGCACTCCGTGAAACGTGCTATAATCTTTAATAGTCTTAGTTTCTGGGACGAAATTATAGTCTTTAATAGTTTGTTTCTTGTGAAAATTGTCGATGTTTTCTATCGTATCAAGTCCAACAAATTTAAATTCTTTTGTTAATTTTATTTTTTCTTGCAATCCCTCTTTGCGACTTATATAAGCCGGATTATCGTGTAGTTGTCGTGCTTTGACATAGTAAAATGATGATTTCTCAAACTCTTGCTTTTCAGCATATCTCAAACCTAAAAATTCATATAAACCAGCATTAGTTGCGTTCTCTTCTAGTAATTCATGTAACACGTCAATGTGTGTCTCTGCTACAGTACCAGCTGTTCCACGTAATATCTGTTGATCCAAGGGTATTTCAAACTTCTCGCTATTAACGTAACATTTCAATACTGAATGACAATACCATAGTATTTCACTTCTTTCTACTTGCGTTTTACAATCTCTTAGTGCATGATACATCGCATTATGTGCACCTGGAAAATTATTACGTTTTAAATGAAGTCTTAATAACTGACAGTTTGCAACAATTCCTCTTAATCTTTGTCTTTCATCCTCGGCAAATATCAATTGTTCACGTAATTCTGATCGTCTTTTTAAAAATGTAACTAATTGAAATTTGCTCATTCTTTCTATTTTCCTATTGTATTCTACAGTTATAGGTAAGTCATATGTATCAACTACATCCCCCGAATTTATTTTAATCACTGCTCTTTCGTAGCACTTGATAGCTAGTTCATATTGTTTGATTTCATCAAAAAGTAATGCTGCTTCAAATAATATTCTTCCACTATCCACTACCTTCTTTGCATAATTCATAACAACCATTGCCCTTTTAAATTTAAAATCAAAATCATCAGCTTTTGAAGCTTTACCAATTCTCCTTGTATTATTAGTAACTGGATTCTCTTTGTCAGTAATAACTCTTGGAATACTATTCAATGATTTTAATACACTGGAATGATTTAATATTGACATTTGTTCCATTTCGTCATTATCATAAGTAAATGGTTGCAATGAATTGGGCATTTCAATGCCATGTAGTATAGGAATATTTTTAGAATGAAATATATCCGAAATCGATTTACAGTAATAGAGCTTTTCCTCATAACTATTAAGATCGTCATTTAACTCCAAACTTTGTTTAACTTTCTCTCTATTTTTTATATTGGTAGATAGTGAATCATGCGTTCCTCTAGCAGAGCCTCTTTTATTCATATTTGTAAATATATTTCACCTAGTAAGTAAGCATCTTTTTCTTTTTTTCTTCTTTTCGCTGAAAAAGGGCCGGAAAAATAACAGATCGGAAAAAGGTGTGGATGAATGACGAAAAAGTGATCCACCAACATCCCTCCTCCCCCTCTTAGGAGCAATTACAAGACTTCAATTATACTTGAAAGGATGTATATTAGACTAGTGATACTGTGCTGTGCATTATTAAAGTATGCATATTGTTATCAAGCAGTTATACCGGATACAAAATTGTATACAATGAATGGTACTATTCCCATCGAAACATTTCTAGTTGATGATTCAAACAATGGATTTGGTTATCATTATACATATTCAGAGGCATCTTTTGATAAATTAACTGTATCATTAAATGATACAATTATTAAAATTACAGAAAATATTGAATATTTGAAACAAAATTATAAGGAGCTTGATCCCCGAATATTAACTAATAAATTAACAAAAAAACAGTGGGTTATACTAGCAATGTTATTAAATAAAAATGTATTTAAATCAGCAAAAGTTGCGGTGTTTGGATCACAAGAACCTTGGGTCGAAACAGTTGCAATATTATTAGGAGCTAAAGAAGTGACTGTTATCGAATACAACCAACTCACATACAACCATAATAAAATTAAAACTGTATCAAAGCATAATTTTTTGGATTTTTTCTCCTATCATTCAAATGAACTTGGCACTTACGATGTAGCATTATCAATATCGGCATTTGATCATTCCGGTTTAGGTCGTTACGGGGATCAACTAGACCCATTTGGGGATATTAATGAAGGCATGATTAAGGTTAAAGAGCTATTAAAAGATGACGGTCTCTTGTTTTTGACTGTTCCAATTGGACCCGATTTGCTTGTATGGAATTTGATGAGGATTTATGGACCGATTCGACTTGAATTGTTGTTAAATGGATGGGAATTTGTCGACAGAATTGGTTGGGATCAAAATAAATTGACGCAAAGTACTGATAACTATAGAGACACATTTGAACCAGTTTTGGTTTTAAAAACAGAAAGTATAGTAGAAGAAGAGCTTTAAATTTTTTACATTTATTATTTATGTTTATATCAATCAAAATGTTTTAATATTATGTGCTTAGAGATCATCATCCTCATCTTCGTCATCTGCAATATGTTTCTTAGGTTTGCCTTTTTCTAAAGTGGAAATGTTTTCTTCAGCTGAAACAGCAACATCGTCATCATCTCCTTTTTCATATCTACTATTTTTCTTCGCATAAAGAATGAAACCAACTAATGAAACAATTGCTAGTACGAAGAAAACTGTACCAGCAGCTTCAGCAGGAGACATTTTTTTGTTATATGCTGCACTGAATGAGGTAGCTTTAATTGTTGGTGCAATGCTAGTGTAGTTGCTGATGGAATAATATTTGACGTCCTTGATACCCAAACCTTTATCAGTGTCTGTAAGGACGTTATTAATATCGGTTCTACTATTATACAGTGTTTTGAGGTAATCTGCTGTCATTGGAGTGTTGGCGTTAATCTTTGCTTTCCAGGATTCGTGATTAAATGCATAAACATCAGTATTTGCTGCAATAAGAGATAGAGTGGCTACGTAAATCCATGAACCAGAAGTATATGTTGCAGCATATGCAGAACAACATTGTTGAGTATAATTAGTACCAAAAACGTAATATGCTGGGTAAATTGTTGCTGCTTGATCTTTATATCCTGTACTATCCCCATGTACGGAAGCGCTAGTAATGACAATATTACGAGTATCATACATTACACCAATGGATATAGGATTAGATACGTAATTATCAAGGGTAGGTAAATAGGATGCTACATTTCCTACACATTTTGGAGCAGGAGATGTTGTAGGTGCTGCAGATGGTGGCGCAGTTGTACTAGTCACTAAATTAGGATATGATGCATAGCACGAAAGGCCAAAATCAGCATTTGTATCTCGACTAATGTAGATGTAGCCGTTGTCACCCCAATCTGATCCGTACGAATCCTTTACTTTCCAATATTTTACCCCACTAGAGTCCGTACCGTAACCTACTACCAATACACTATGAGACACAGCGGAACATGCAACAGTACTAGGAGAAGTTAATACACCTCCTGAATATCCAACATATTGAGTCATATCTAAAGAGATAATAGCTGCTACAGGTTGAATTGCAACTGCTTGCATTATTCCGGTTACGTTATTCATAGATATAGAAAAATATGGTGTCTTCGAATTAGTGGCAACATTTGGATCATTTACACCACCATTAGATGAGCAGGTAGGAGTAGTAGTTGATGGGCCTATTGTGTAAGGAAAACTATATTCTGATTGTAAGCCATTTAATGTTGCAACATCGATGAAAGCATTAGTTGGAGTACCACTGGTGCAACCACTATTCGAAGTACCACATGCAATTAATTGTTGCTCTGATAATCCTTGAAAGCCATTGCAAGCTGTACTTCCAGGCAATCTACCATATTTTACAAAATAAGCACCTTCAAGTGCACCAGTTGTGGCAAAACTCCAACTAGAACTACAACTACCTTGATCTTTAGGTTTTGTCACTGCTCCAGCTGCAACCCAATCAACACTAGCTGGTATTCCTGCAGATACAGTTGCGGCTTTTAATTCTATATTTTCATTAATTTTATCAACATTATTCATTTCGCCAATTGATTTTTCCACAGGAAATTTATTTTTTAATTCTTCTTCTGTTAAATAAGTCCATTTATTAACTTTAGCTTGGAATCCATACTTCTTACTCATTTCATTCATTTTTCTTACATTAGTATTAAATATTGACTTACGTTCATTAAAATTAGCTTTATTACTAAGTAAATGATACTCTAATCCATTTGCCTTAATATATTCATCAAATGAGGGACTAACCAAATCAGAATTGCTTGCAGCATTTACAGTCACTATCTTAGCGCTATATACAGCGGCTAATGCTACAAAAACGCAGATAATTTTCAGCATTTCGCCTCTATATATCTAGTAAGTTTTTTTTTTTCTGGATTCCTCCTTAACGTCGATCTTCCGGTCGAATACCCTAACTAAGATATTGGAAGAAAAAGAAATTTGGGAATTAATTAATTAATTAATTAATTCTAAAGCAAAAAGTGTGCAGAGATATTTGTAACTAAAAAGTCGAAAAATAAAATTAGACAATAATATAATATTAATGCAGTAAATTAATAGTAAAATTTAATATATGATTTATGTGATTAGTATCATCAGTTTACTAGTTCGTTATATTATCATGAATAGGAACAGATAAATATGGAAATCCCTTGGAATTTGGAAATTTATCCGATGAAATTGGATAATGTTGCAGTGTAGTTGATTGACAGTTTCATTTGAAGGCATGATTCTAGTTGCTAACGGTCGTGCGTTTTATAATAAAGTAAGATATGCAGCATTGACTGTTTACTCTTGTGTATTTTGTATAATTATTGGAAATTATTTTCATTTTGCTGGTTTAGTTACGTATGTATCGCCTACATTAGCAGCTGTTGTTTCATCTAAATTTCTGGGCGTGGCATTAAAAAAATATTGGGATGTTATACCAATTGTAATAATTTCCTCCTTTATTGCAGTCATTATAGGATTAACTTGGAATTATAAAATATTACAATTATTTCTATTATTTATTGCAATAGTATGGCTAAATAGATGCACTTATATTGGTCAAAGTGGTAAAATATTTGGCGGAGTCAGTTTGGTTGTTGGATCTTTGCTACCTAATTTAACATTAGGAGATCCATCATACATGGGATTATATGCATATTATAAACTATTGACATTGACATTTTTTCCATTTACTATATCAATATTTTGTTCATATTTTCCATATCCAGTTTTAGCTATTGTGGAAGCAAAAGAAAAAGTTAATAAAATTAGTAATAGTATTAGCTCAATAATAGATAGTGTCATCCGAAGTTTTATTACGAATGAATATACTGATTTATACATTGCAGAAATTGAAAATAAAATTGAAGTTTTACAAAATGAAGTGGATTCTTTGAAAGAATTAATTGAACCAAGTGAATATGAAGTCATTTTTTATCCAAAATTATCTGCATTTTATGATTCCATAATATTATTTCATGACAATGTAGGTGAAATAATTCATGAAGTAAGAAACTTGCGTGATATAGCAGCGAATATAATCAAAAACTCGACTCACACTACATTTGTTCATCACATTAATAGTCATTTGGATAAAATATCATTTGAGCTGGATACATCAATACAATTGCTTCTGAATTATCTTGAAAATATGGAATACCACGAACCCAACAGAATTAATATTTTGCGACGTTTCTTTGCTTTTTTATCCCAGTTAACTGAAAATCATAGCAATAATTATGAGAACAATGATGATTTTAAGCAATCAAGCGGCATCAATGTTCAAACGAGGAATCGCAGTCAAACTTATTTGGATGTGGAATTAGTATGTTTTGATGATACAAACAATGACGCAGCAATGCATCATGACGACGAAAAGGATAGCTCAAGTGTTAGAACGGACTATATCAATCAAGATATAAACTCCACGTCGAGTGTATACGACAGGTCACCTAGGAAAAATAATTATTTGTTAGCAGAATCTGCTGCGCAAGACAAAAATAGTAGTAGTAAAGGATATTATCTGGATACTTTCAACGACAATAAAGCGCATATGGCCTCGTTAGTCGACGAGTTACTATCGAAGTATCAATTCGTCAGGAAGAAATATGTGTGGGGTCACAGTGACGTAGATGCAGTATCGAATGCAGTTGGCAGTGAGTTAAGACTTGAGGATCCAGATATCATTCTAATTAAACAGATAAAAGAAGATACTTTGAGGTGCAGCTTGCGCAAAAATATCGGTCAGAGACACTCATTCCTACTCCGTTTGTTCATTTTGATTGATTTAGTTCAAGGTTTTAGTAAAATTTACACGAAAAAGTGTACAAAACCATGGAATTTTTCAGAATTTTGTGTGCGACTATTCCATACCACTTGCAGATACGTGTATGATTTGCGGGATATCTCGCTAAACAGTTGGAATAACCATAAAAACATTATTGATTTGTACAGTCAACCGGTAAAAATTGCACTAGCAATATGTTTTATGGCAATATTTGTTGTATTTCGAGATTCACAAGATTTTTATCAAAACAGTTTGTGGGCAACAATTGTCATTGCAATCATCCGTCAAGACTCCTCGTCGTCTTCATTTTTGTTTGGATATCAACGTCTTGAAGGGACTGTTATAGGTGGTATTTACTCTTATGCTATCCACAAACTCATGAGATGTGGAGTAGACGTGTGTAATATGGATAAGTATATTGGGTGGATAGCAGCGTGGTTACTAGTTTGCGCCTTCTTTAGAGAAGGTAAACACCATGGTTATGCAGCAATTGTAGCGGGATTTACTCCGATTATAATATTCATGGGACCTTTGAGCAACAGCAGTGGTGGAGGTGCCTTTATTCGAATAGAAAAAACATTTTATGGTGTCTTTGTCTACCTCATCATTGACAATTTGATTCTTCCGCACCGAACTGACGCGGTTATTCGGCAGCAAGTCATTAAAAGTATTGAAGAAATTATAATTATATTTGAAAACTCAATAAAATCATTTAATATTTTAGTTGACGAGCAATACCAGCTCATGGCAAAGCCTGGGACGCCAACGGCTAGTGCAGCGAGAAGTGATAACATCGTCATAGATATACCATCTTTCTCTGACGATGTTTTCTTAAAGTGTGATGAATATTTAGCAGCCGCAAAAACTAGTTTATTAAAGTTGAATTCATTAATCAACACCCAGTTCAGCTCATTATCTTTGGTTGTATTCGAACCAGAATTGTGGTACCGAGCATTCCCATTAAGACCTTATTCCAAATTATTAGATGCCACAAGAAAGGTTGTAGATTCGGGTATAGCCGTTAACAGCGGTATTTCCTCATTTAAATCTGTTCTTCGAACTATGTCAGCTCGAAACCAGTGCGATGATTTGAGTAACAACATAAGTATTGTCTACTTCATGAATACACAAATTATTGACTTATCTAAAAAAGCGGATATTGCATTGAATCTAGCAAGTGAAGTGTTGCATAAGCTATATGAAGACAGCGTCTACGTGGACGGATCCTATGACTTGACGTCTATCTTGACATTATCAAGAAATATTGATAAAACACTAAGTACAGTTGATGAACACTTTCACACGGCATATACCAAGCAAGCCGAGTTAAAGGATGCCTTAGATATTAAGTTCTTAATCACATGGCAAAGTGCTTTTGATCATATCTGTGGTTTTATTAAAGCATTACAAGTACTAGGATTAGCGCTATATGCTGTTAGTAAAGAAGAAGAAAAAATTCTTAAAAGAGAACCATAATATCAATTATTTATTGTATTTTTTTCAACATATTTGTAATTATTCCCGCGTGACTTATCAAGTTCAACTGATTATCTAGTAAAATTGTTTTAATTTTCTCTTTATCAGTTTCATTTTTTGTAAAATTAATATTTTCAGCATAAGTAAGTGCAGAAGATAAGTTTTCTTGTGCTTTATGAAAGAATTGTAGTAATTCTTCACAGTTATCTTTAACGGCTAAATCCTTGCTTGAATTCTTCATGGGATAATTGATCTCTACTATATTCGCACTTGCAGTTGCAGCTGAATAATCAAAATCAATTTCTTTATCACTATCAAGAAGTGTATCATTTTCCACAGCTTCCATATGACCGTTATATTGAAGCTTGTTATCTCCTTGTGCATACTCTGCACTATCTGCGTCATCACCTGGTTTTCTCTTGCGACTATTTATATCAAGTGTTGCATTGTTGTTTCCTATTGCAAGCATGGGACTCGATGTAGTTGGCAACGTACTTGATGGTGATTTCTCTAAAGTTAAAATTTTATTTAACGAGGTAGGAAATTTCTGATTACTATGAAATTGTTGCAAGAAATTAGTTATTTCTGTGCGTGTTTCTAAATTCTTTATTGTGTTGGATGTTTTACTATCTAAGTTAAGTAAGTCAACACAAAACTTAACGGTCAAATCAATTATCGCCTGAATTACTTCTTTACCGACATGATCCCGTGCGCTTATCATCTCACTGATGTTCTCTATGATGTGCAACGGCCAACTCGATAAAATACTGTTTTCAAAGGTATCTAATGCCTCTTTTGATGAGTATTTGTGCGACGTAGTGCTCGGAGATGGCTCTGCAACGGCTAGAATTGTGCTATAAATCGTCGATAATATTACTATTATATGCCGTTCCACTAGTATCTCTTCAAATTTGTTCGTGCTACTTCGTTGAGGCGTTGAGTGCACGGATGATGACTGCATGTACTCATAGCTGCCAGTTTTTGCTCCAACACTATCAGCAAGACCACTGTATTTACGTTTACTTATTGATATTTGACTCGAATTATTCAACAAAAGGTTGCATAATATTGTGCTTCTATAGCTTTTGGAACCTCGCTTATACTCTTCTCCTTTCAGCAGCTTCAACACATGGTGCAACGTCGTTGAAGACATCAAAATCTTGGCATCTTCAGAAAATTTATGATATTGTGCATTGCCGAAACTAGCTTCATCGTATTTTATTGATTTAATGGCTTGGCACCAACCACTTATCAAGTTCACAAAAATATCAAGTAAATTCTTACAACAAGTTGCAGAACGAAGCGATGAGATGGCATTGTTGTGTGCCTTGTTATTATCTATCTCTTCCAAACCAGCTAGAATAAATCTAATAGACACGTCAAAATCAAATAGAAACATGGCTGGTGATCGAGGGTTCAGTGTAAGTATACCACCGCACTCTAGCTGTAACGGGATGTGACTGCAATGTGATGATGTCAAAGGCAAACCGCTTAAATTCTCCTGTATCTGTTGAATATGGTCCCGATGGGCGACATTTTCATCAACATCATGCTGAAATTTCAACCAATAATTCAATAACCCGCGCCATTCGTGAATAGTTTCATCCAGATTTGATGACTGGATAGTTGACTGCGAGCGATGTAACGTGTTTGACAACGAAGATGTGTTGTATGAGTCGCTGCTATTTGCATACGAATTGCCTTCATTGGAGGGATCCGATGAGAATTTTAAGGCTAAAATATCCATTCCCATCTGCCCTTTCATGATGAATAACAAAGGAATATTGATGATTTTACCCATACCGATAGCCACAACCAACTTCCGCTCATATGGTATCTCATAGTTAATCACTAAATTTGATCTAAATGCATAAATAATACAGAAAATGACACGCAACATGACTTGGTTCACCAATCTCTCGTCTTTGATGCAAGGGCGATGGTATACACTCGAGAAGGTGTCGTGGAAAGGCGCATAAGGTGACGTGTCCACGAAATTACTTCGCAGCGGATTCAATAGGTAATCCAAGACAAAGTCGACTGCATCAATCAATGATTCTGTATGTACGACGCTGTTGGTGGAGCGATTTATCGCGTGAATAATCAATTGAAGAGGCGACTCGTGTAGGTGAGTTACATCAACTATATTTGATTCATTTAGTGATAAAAACTTGACGTGACAAATTGTGAGAGACAAGATGTAAGACGTCATGGTGCAGATGATTTCGTTATTTGGCACCTCGGATCGTATAATTGAGTAAGATTTTTCATGCTTTAATCGTGTTTTAAATGCTGAAAATTTACGTAAAATCCACCAAATAGACTCGATAAAGAGGCCTCTGGACTTGTCAATGCTTTTACCTAGTGCTTTAACCCAGCAATTCGACCAGCAATCAGCCACTAGTTCCTCGATAGTCGACTGTATATACTTAAACGTCATAGTTTGCTCGTTCTTGGTGGTAGTTACTACTTCGTCTTTATTACCTTCGCCGTCGCATGTGAATATAGTCTGCGATGTCTGCGTCTGAGTATATTGCGTCGAGATATTCGTGTTGTAATATACAAAGTAAGTCCCTATTGCATTAATAGCTATTTGCCATGAATAAACCAATCTTTTAAGTATTTCCTTCACCGTAAACCGCTGGTTATCATCGAGTAGCACCGCGTCATACATTTCGCTACAACTACGAAAGCAGACTGATAACCACTTCAAATATTGTATTATTTCCTCGATTTTTACAACAATAATACTGCTATCAAAGGTAATAGCATTATCGACGTTAGTTGGCGCAAACAGCCCAGCATCATAATGTTGAGCTATTTCCAGCATATTATCCAAGTTGTTGCTATCGAGTTCTTGGTTTGTAACCGTTGAGGAGTACGAACATATGGTGGAATCCTTGGTATTGACTGTATTTAACATGGTAATCAACAGCTTCGATGAGTTTATGATAATTTCATAGACATAATCACGACTAATAACTTCATTACTTATCATTTGCAGCATCGTATCACCATTTAAAGCATTAATTAATATGTCAACGATCACACTCACTTTCAAGCCACCATCTTTTGTACCATTAACTTTTTTTTCTGCCGTATTTAATATGAGGAATCCATATGGCCACGACTTGCTAAACAGTGTGATTATACACCCATATGCCTCTCTAGCTATCGATGGATCCCTCTTCAATTCTAACAACTTATCCGTAGTGCTGGGAGCTCTGTTGTATTTTATTATTTCATTCTCATGCAAAAATGGTCCACAAAATTTGAAAAATATTCGAATAATACTTTTTTTATCATAATAATCGGGCACCAGAGTATAGGCATTAATGACGCTCTTTAGTAGCTTGAACATGTCGATATTCGCTGCTTTATCCTTATAGTATATTTTGAATAAACTATACAGGAGCTCCGTGAGTACAGCGACCTTATTGTCCTTGATAATCAGCTCCATGAACCAGGTATACAACGCTTCCGTGCGAAGTAAAGCGGATAGAATTATAATTATTTGCTTTAATTTCGATGTATAAACGACACACTCTTTTGTCGCACACGTTTTGTCATCTAGGGATTTCTGTATACTATACATCGCATCACCCAACAATTTTGCAAATTCTAACAATTTAACTTCATCGCATGAAGCAAGGCGCAATAAATTTGATAAATCAATGATAAATTGATTGATTGTGACGATATCTGCAATGTACTTGTTAGGATCTGATAATTCTGAATTGAAGTAGTGAGTGTATATCTGAATCATCGTCTCATACACTTTAATGTTTATGTCTTGTTTGTTATTCACGACAATTTGCTGTGTTATATTTATATGCGCTAGTACTCTAATAAACAGCAGATAGGTTCCGAAGATGTGATTCATGTCGCTGCACTTCCTGCTTACTTCGTCAAATGATAGTAACCCTTTACATAATAATAATATAATATCCGTGTAATGTACCTTAATTTGTGTCGGAATACATTGATTAGCAAGTAAAAATAAGGTGCCATCTAATAAGTGGTTATTATTACTATTAGACGGATCATCAATGAAAGCATTTACGGTTTCCTTTAAGTTAGCGATTAATAGATAAATGATTGTTCTTGTTTCTTCATCAGTATCTAATGTATTTGAATCAACTGGATATTTTAAAAAATTATATGAGAATAACCAGGATAACATACTCGTACTACGACAACGCAATTGTATACATTTACCTTTTGGTAAGTCATCACGTATATATCTTACTAATTTAGACAATTTCGTTGGCTCAACTGAAGAGGCAGATATTTGACTATTCATTTCACTATCAATTTGTGTATCCAAATCTTTTTTACAAATTTTCAAGAATTCGTCATAACATCGGCATTTGGCTGCACTATCTTGAGCAGATGAAATCGTTTGAAGGAAGACGTCGAAGCGATCCATTTTTGAAATACAATTCCTTTCTCTTTTCTTCGCCAAAATTTTTGACTCATTTTGATTGATCATTTCTCGAGGGTGGTGTGGATATGTACAAAAAATAAAATCGGAAGAAGGCAATTCTTCTTCTTTCTTTTAGGATTGGATGGATGTGTCCAGTCAAGTGATAGTGTAGTAGTGCGCATTCTTATTTTCCTATTCCTTTGGCGTTAATTTTGCGCTTAAAATATTGAAAAATGGTTCGAATGAACAAAGTGCCTGTCGCGAATAATAGTAGATTTAACTGGTCACATTGTCTCTTCATTGCGGGAGTCACACTTGCAATTGTATATTCTATTCAAATATGGCAGGGTAATAAGAGTAAATATGACGAAACTTATGCATCAACCAAGATAACATCATATTCAACAACAGTAGACGACCATTATATATTTCGGGATAAATACACATTAAAATCAATGAATTACGAAAATCATCCGCTGGCTACTACGGGTTGGGATGCATGTAACAATTTCTTATTAACTCCTTATCCAAAAATAATTCATAAACCTGTAGATAGTACCATATGTAAAGGAATATATATCGATAAAATATTAGATTATACAGTCAATATAGACAAGATTTCTGTATCATTGTCGCCATACATGATCGCCATGATGAACAGCGCAACCAATAGATTTATAAATAGAATTACTACAATAACAGACATAAATGATAAAAACATACAAGCAATAAATAAAATTGAAGTTCACTTGACCAAGAACAGTGGCAGCCTTGGTCACCTTAGTCCGTACTACAACACCTCCAGCTACAACACTCACGTCAGTAATGAAGAGTATTTGATCGCGATCAACAGCTATGAGATCAAGGTTTTCACTCCTAGTGTAAAAGGTGTATTACTTGCGTTGACCAGCCTGGTGCAGATCCTCAACAGCCCCAACAGATTGTATCTGTCGCCGTACTTCATTCTTCATGATTGGCCAGATAATAACTGGCGCGGAATGCTTGTTGATGTCGCACGTCACTATCAACCAGTGGAGTTGTTGAAGCGTACAATCAATGCAATGGAAGTGAGTAAGTACAATGTGTTACACTTACATTTGACGGACAGCCAGTCATTTCCTATTTTACTAGAGGACACTAATGAGTTAAAACTGTCCCATTTAAGCTTAAATGGTTCATTTTCATCCCAGCAAAATAATAGATTTAATAAAGTATACACTACTAGTGATTTAAGGGAGCTGGTTGATTATGCGAAAATAAGGTACTTACTTACTTACTCACTTACTTACTCACTTACTTACTTATTCACTCAAGGGGGATCGAAATCATCCCGGAGATAGATGTTCCAGCGCATACGTTGTCTTGGAGTAAATCCGCGTATTTTCAATCAATCATGACCAAATGCAGCAATACGGCGTTGAACAAGGAGCATCCCGATGACATCTTCGTCATGAATATCACGAATCCTCTGGCCCTCGCCGTGGTTAAGGGAGTGATCAAGACGATCAGCAGCATATTCCCATCCAAGTTCATTCATATCGGAGGGGATGAGATAGAATTTGATTGCTGGAAGGAGGTTGCAGCGAATGAGAATTACGAGCAACTGTTACATGATTTTGAGCAGCAGCTGTTTAATTATATTCATAAGGACCTTAACAAGGTGCCCATGGTTTGGCAGGGAGTGCTAGATAGCCACTCTATACCATTGAATGACTCTTATCAAACTGTCATTCAACCTTGGAAATGCTGGTCAGGATTAGCCGTTAGAAGTGCTAAAATAGCTCATGACCACAATTTAAGCGTGGTAATGTCGTCGTGTTGGTACCTGGATTGGGACAACGACTGGCTGGATTATCTCACTTCGGACGACATCGTCAAGGCAAAAGCAGCAACTTATTCGCGTCATCGCAAGCTTAAGCACATACCAAGTCAAGGTATACTTGGGGGCGAAGCAAGTATTTGGACCGAGCATGTTGACTGCACTAATTTCGAGTGTCGTGTATGGCCCAGAGCGGGGAGTATTGCAAGTAGACTGTGGGGTTTACCAGCTCAACTTCAACCTACGCTGTCTAATACGCACGCAATTACAATCCCGAAGGACAGCCTCATTTATTTACTCGGTAATCTAGTGTTTTATCGCTCATTCTTGTACAATATCGTGGGCATCAAAGCGTCGTCATTGATGTTCCACCTACCTAACGGCTCTACACTAATCCCAAAAGCAGTTGACGACCAAGCTACTGCGCTATCAATGATCAAGGATTTAGTTAAGCGTAACATGACCTTATCCCCGCAGAAAACTATTACGGATGGAGTGCAAATAACCAGCAGCTGTTTAGGCATACCACAAGCAGTACAACGCCCTTATATAACCAACACCGTGTTAATTGCGCAATTGAATATAGCGGATGGTGGTGGTGATGTGCGGAGTGCATCCACGATGAAATGGTTGCAAGAAAAAGCAAGTATGGGCTATCTGGCTATCGGATTATGTGAATTAAATGGCTGGGAACGAGTCAATAGTAACACTAACTATGACAAGAACATCCCGAAAATGGTCGTGAATGCAGCGGCAGCTGGGTTCGTGTACTCGCATCTCATGGTGAATAGTCAACCCTATAATATAGGAATAGTATCTGCGATTCCCTTCTCTGTAAGAGGCGAGTATGGTCCGCCGCTATTCCAGCGTGGTGTGCTGCATGTATATTACGACACTCTAGATCTGCACGTAATAATTTGTCATTTACATGCTCATGACAGTGAGCTGCGTGAAGCAGAAGCCACGAGTATTGTATCTAAAATAATCAAGCCACTGCAACAGGTGGACAAGGATGTGAAGATTGTGTTAATGGGGGACTTGAACACGCTGTCAAGCTACGACCGCATGCAGCATATAGACATCAACTTTGTCGACAATATTCAACGGTCGGATGACCCAGTCTTTGCTCGTTATCGCAAGAAATATTTGAATAAAAACAACACAATAAACTACTCACCTATGGACACATTACTAAGCAGCGGGTTGAGTGACGTGTGTATCGAGCACTGCAACGCCAAGTACAACTTAAAAGGCGGTGTTAATTGGTCGCTTAAGTCCAGTGGAAGCAATCCACTCTCAACGTGCATGGCCGCAAGGTGTCCATTCACCGAGCCAACGCGGTACAACCCAGAATGGCCGCAGGACTTGAGCCCTCCTTATGCGCATCCGGCGATCAGATTAGATTACATTTTGGTCAGTAAAAGTGTAGTTGAAGCGATGAATGACAACTATGTAACAGGGATCGAGATCAATAATCAGACCGATTACATATCCGATCACTACCCAGTTCACGTGCAGTGGTACAACGAGTCATATGTCAAGTTGTATTAGTGAGTAGGTGAGTAAGCATAACTCGCGCCTTAAAAAAACAGTAATTAACTACAAATTATTCACTATAATATTCATTATTTGACTAATATTCCCAAACGTGGCACCCCAACCGCTCCTTGCGTCATATAGGAGCTCACCCAACTTATCACACTTACACTTGCCTAACTCTTGTTCTATTCGCTGCGCATTTGTCACGTTAAATAAATATAACTTCACAACTTGTTGTGTATCTCTAACTCTACCATGGCACAGCACCACCCCTATGCTCGACCCATCAATAAGTGACAGTTGAAATCTGTTGTAGTTGATAGGGGACACTGTGATTACATCACTTGAGGCGATGCAAGTAGTGATAGATGTCAATAGAGCGGTGTGGCAAATGACCTTGAACAACTCGTCCAACAGGGCATGCAGGTGAGTGAACTTGATGCCGTCCAACGCATCATCGAGCAAGATCTCAGTGCAAGTGCCATTGATGTGTAATGCTAGCTTGAGAGTGTCACTGCAGCGTAACTGATATACAATCTTGGTAGCGGTAGAAGCAGTGGTCAGGTCAACGTTATACAGTAACTTATAACCGAAACTTGACGCAACAATACCTTGCAGTACTTGCAACTGCGACTGGACATAGCAGTCGTCTATTGCCACCTTCAGCAGCTTCAAGTAATGGTGTAGAATGGACTTACTCAGCTTCGTGCTTTGGGGCACCGGTGCATCGCTACCTTCTTCTTGTGCTATAGCTAAAGCATGCTGCAACAAAAACTTGTTAGTTCTATTGAACGAATGTCTGATTGCATGCAGCAAGTCAGGGTGATTTACAACAGCACTTGCGTGGTGTATAGGGACTAGGTCGATGCTCAAGTAGTAGCCAGAGGAGAGCGTAAGGACCATGTTATTGCGTGTTAATGACACAATTTCAAGTTTCATTTCATTGAAAACTTCATTAATTAATACTGCACTATCGCCAACGAGCTGGTTTGGATCAGGCAATATACTTGACACCGTTACCCAGCGATCGTGTAGCTCAACTGCATCATTACACAAAAATGCGAACAACTGTAAGCAGTAGCTCTCATGCTGTACTCGTTCACAATGATTGTGTATTTTGATCAGATTCTCGTGTTGATAGTAGCTATTAAGGTTAAGTTCGTTGTCTCTTTTACACACTGATTCCCATGTATCGAAGTGGACTATTCGCTGCTTATTACTGGACTTGTGAATGCTTAGGGTGAGAGTAACTAGGTGGCGATCAACTTCGCTTTGAGGTAAAACGGGCCCATTTGAGCTTATTAACAAAGGCACTAGCGCATCCCTTCTGATGTTACTGTTGTCAACGATATTGTGGGAACAGTCTATATAGCATGAGTAAGCACGTGATAGTGAGTGAATGAGTGAGTGTAGGTACCTATGGCAATTTTTAATATTTTATTCGGTGCTTTATACTGTAATAAAGATTTTTGGGCTTGATTTAATGCTATAATGTTCCAATATTTCATTAACTTCTTGGTACATTGAAAGAACAAGCGATGTTCGCTCGCTACAACTCTGCCAGTATTCAACGCATTTGTAAAATCTGTTTTAGAAGTAGAAAAGTACTTTCTCTTGTACTCGATGATCGATTCGGGTAGCAGCTCCACCCCAATTTGTTGCATTGATGGACGTAGACAATTTTTCAAGATTATACCTGGATTCTTGTCATTACACAACTTCGTGAGGGCTAATAACTGTGACATTTCACTGTAAGCCTTTGTTAATTCATTTGTTATTGTCTATATAGTGACCGAGTTAGCATATACATTCATAAGTAAAGTAAGTGAGTAATTCATACCTCAATCGGTGTTTCATTATATTTACTTTGATTGCTTTTTAACAATAAGTC
>JACCDO010242548.1_pt1 | contig 24370 bp, 39 predicted proteins | sample 7446101 | NCBI WGS metagenome assembly JACCDO01 (sample SAMN15323440, study PRJNA562643) | freshwater metagenome | isolation source: river surface water | place: USA:Blue River Watershed | collected 2017-08-16
CAGAAGGACCTTGTGGACCAGTATCACCTTGAGGACCGGAAGGACCTTGTGGACCAGTATCACCTTGAGGACCGGAAGGACCTTGTGGACCGGAAGGACCTTGTGGACCACTAGTTCCACTTGCCCCAGCTGGTGTAGGTGGTGTAGTCGGACCTATTATTGAATTAATAGGAACTTGAGTTAATGGCGCTTGATTATATGCAGAGAATATTGAACTATTTATACAAGTGACATAAAAATAACTAAAATTCGGATCAACCGTAACAGTAATACTAAAAACAGTGAAATAACCTAATAGTGTATTATCAGGTGCTACAACACTAACAACTTGACCAGGAACAGCCCATGTATTATCATCAACTCTAAACGAGATATAACTATCTATAACTGGAATTGGGTCTTCTTGAAGTACGTATGCCACTTTTAAATATTAGTTTTTTTATATATTAAAATAAGAATAAGCTAGAGAAATTTTGATTTAGTAAATAATTACCATATATTTGATATATGAAATTAATCTCAACAATTTTATTTTTACTTCTATCTAATTTAGTTCTATCACAGACTAAGCTAGATAGTCTAGTATTAGTAGAGATAAACTCATATCGAGTTTCAAATGGATTAAATAGTCTAAGTCCATCTGATTTGAATTTTAAAGCATCTAATTATCATTCTAAATATTTAGTTAAAAACAATAAAATTGGACACAGTGAAGATACACTAACTAATCCAATAGACAGACTATTATTCTTTGGTGGTAAGACAAATCACATAGGTGAAAATGTAACATCAGTAAATATTAATGTTAAAGAAGATAATGTTGATCTAGTTAGAGTTTCAAAAGTAATTGTAGATAGTTGGATTAAATCATCTGAACATAACAAAATTTTATTGTCTAAGGATTTTAAATTTGCTGGTGTTAGTTGTATTACAGCATTCAAATCAACAGGAATTAAAGGTTGGAGTAATCTAAGTGTTTTATCAACATTAGTTGTTACTAATTAAACTTTGACCAATCCATACATTTAACAGCAGGTCTTTTACTGTGATTCTTTATTGGTCCCAATTTTTTAGTTTTAGTTCTCCCGTGTGATATTTTAATTATTTTACCAGTTGGTTTTTGTTCTTTAGAAAGATAGTAAGTTTTTTTAACCTTATAATCTGTTTCATACTCAGCTGGTAAAACCTCTTCACTAACAATCATATAGTAGAAATCAACAGTTACATACCTAGAACTTTGTTCTATTTCAGATTCACCTCTTTCAAATAATTGACTAGATGTAATTAGTGAGTCATTAACACCTAATTGTTCTAAAAAATTAGAAACAGACTCACATCTAGCCTTAGATAATCCACTATTATCGGGTGAATATCCTAAGCCTTTTAATTCATTTTGAAGATTTTGACTCAATCCCTGTTTATCAGTTGATGATTCAATTTCTATTTTAATTATTATACCGTTATCATTTAAAATTTGCATCAAAGTAGAATCTATACTATTTCTCATTTCAGGGGTTAGATCGTATTTACCAGATTGAAAAAATTGATCTCTATCTAGTGTTAGTCTTGTCGCAACAATATTAGTGTCAGGTTTGGTTTTTAAAACTTGGTTATAAATAGTATCAACAGCAGTTGAGTCCAAAGACCACCCGGACTTTACTAAAGATTGCATTGATTTTTCAGACTTGGTTTTAGTGTGTGAAACATATGATTTCTGACCCATCACTTGTGACCCAAATAGTGATAATAAACCAACTATTACATTCTCTTTCCATCCCTCGTTTATCTCATAAGAATCAAAGTTTTTGATATATTTCATAAACTAAATTTGTTTTTTTATATATTATTTTTTATATTTACAATTAAATACCCAAATATGTCTAAAATAATATCTATTATCACCTCGCTACTAATTTCAATTAGTGCTTTATCACAAACTGCTTCTTTCGCAAGAGCTTATGAATTTCATTTAGGATATAAAGAAACAAAGAATAGTGAAATAATCTGGTCCAGAGGTAATGAAGTTGATATGCTTGTAGTTATATCTGATAACACAGTTAAGATATACTCAAGTGAGATACAAGAATACAGAATGGTTGATAATGGTAAAGACTTTGGAACTTATACAAGGTATTTAGCTGTTGATAAAAGTGGACTTCAATGTTTTCTATACTTAGGAACAAAAGATGATAGTATTTACACGGTTATTGAGTATGGTGATTATGCCTGGATGTATTATTTAACACCTAATAATTAACCACCTGTCTCCTCTTCTGGTGTAGAATCCTGTTTTTCCATTTTTCTATCTTTCATATTCATGAAAGAGTTATAACCACCATAAGCCAACCAAACAAGTGTAATTTCAATAAAATCTCTTGACTCTAAATCATCAATGTTTTTCCAAACGTATAAAATAGTTAAGACTAAGAATACATTAAAGACAATGAATCTTTCAATCTTCTTAGATGATAGTAATGACTTTTTATTTGAAAAAGTTAAAATCACTTCATCAGTAAAACTGTTTTCTTTTTTTGTTTGTTCGGTGTTCTTCTTCATATAACTATATATACTTTTTTCAAAATGGTAAAAGCTAAAGTTATTAAACTACAAACACTTCCTGATAAGGATGAAAAAATTATGTATATAAAATCCGGAGATCTATTTCAAGGAAGTTTTAAAGATTGGCCAAAAATAGGTGAGTCTTTTGTTCTTTGGAGAGGAATGAGGATTGAGCTAAGAACTACTGAGGTAAAAGAGATAATAGGCGATAGAGAATTTAAAACACTAAATTCCATTTACAAAATTATTACCGAACGAGATGAAACAATTGAATTTATACTAAAATGAGAAAGTCCTGTAAAGAATGTCCTTACAAAGTTAAGTCTGAGCATAATAAAAAGTTTCCAGAGTATGTTGATAAAATGTTTAACTCGGGAATTATTAAAACAAAGAAACACACTTGTCACATGATTGGTAATGTGTGGGATGATCCAACTGAAGATAAAGTCTGTATTGGTTCAAAATTAGCTTTAGATAATTAATAGATATATCTAAAGCAATTAATTAATAATGAAATATAGAGTTTTACTACTATCACCAATAAATATTTGGTTAAAAATTAGAATTTGGATAATATGCAGGTTTTTTCCAAATCTATTAAATAGTGAAAGAACTTCAGATTTAAAAATAGGATATGAATTAACCTTTTCAGATGATTTTGATAAACTTGATACACAAATTTGGCAAGATCATCCATACTATGGATTCAGATATCATCCAGGTAATATAGTAGATAAGAGAATAGAACCATTTGTATATTTTGATAAAGATTGCATTAGTGTCGAAAATTCCGTTTTAAAATTAAAATGTGAGTTAAATCCTATAGAAATAAATCATACTGACTGGGATGGATCTAATTATGGAACTTACACTATACCTTACAGGGTTGGATGGATACAAACACTTCCTAAAACATTTGAGCAAAAATTTGGATACTTTGAAATAAGATCAAAATCTCCAAAATCAGGTGGTTGTTGGCCGGCATTTTGGTTAGCATCTACAATATCTTGGCCACCAGAAATAGACATTTTTGAAATTTACACATCAGATGGTCAAGAAAGATCAACTTCAACTATACATTGGGGAAAAGAGCCAAAACACCCATCAACTGGATTTAGTCATACTACTTTAAAACTTGATGATAATTTTGGAGTATGGGGTTGTGATTGGAATCAAGAAAATATTAAAATTTATTACAATGGTTGGTTAATAAGAATTTTCCCGACACCTAATGATTTTATATATCCAATGAATATTATAATCAATAACTCAGTTGAGACTGATGAATTTGGAAAAAATAGAAGTGAGGTAATTTCACCTAACTATTTCGAGGTCGACTACGTTAAAGTTTGGAAAAAGATTTAGTCTTTTTTATCTTTAATAACCATGTTAGCTGGCTGAACTTCCTCAATATCTTTTGCATCAAATGGTTTAGCAGCTAAGGAATCTTTATCGTGTCTTTTATCCTCACGGTAATCCTTTGCCAATTCTTCCCAAACAACTGTTGGTTCTTTGAACTCTTTATATGTTTTGATATTTTTCATAAGTTATATATTAATTTAAAAATTACCTTTTTATATATACTATTATGAATCATATTTATAACTTTAAACAATACAATGAAGATCTAATAGTAAGTCAAATTATTGAATATATTGACTACTCTATTAATGAATCAGCTGATGTAAAGTCTATTTGGAACAATATATTAGAAAAAATAAAAGGTTTATCAAAATCAGCAAAAAGAAAAATAATAAAATATGCAATTGGTTCTCTTTTAGTTTTCAACACAGTTACTAATGTTATACAAATTATAAATGACTCTAACGCAACACCAGAAGATAAACAAATAGCCATTGAGATGTGTGAAGAGAAGGAAGAAAAGTATAAAGCAGGATATGATTTTACACTCTCACAATCAGGATGGGATCATATAAAAGCAGAAGAAAGTTGTAGATTAACTGCATATAAAATTGGAGATGGTATGATAACTGTTGGATATGGACACGCTGAAAGAATCGGTAAAACCAAACTAAGAGTTGGTCAAAAAATAACACAAGCTAAAGCAGATGAATATCTTAAAGAAGATTTAAAAGAAGCAGCTGATGGTGTTAGAAGAATGTTTAAAGACTGGGAATCTGAAGGTGTTAATGTAGACATAACTCAAAGTATGTTTGATGCTTTAGTATCAATGGCTTTCAATGCTGGTGTTGGTGGATTAAGAAACTCTGAAGTTGTTCAACATTTAAAAAAGGGTGATTATAAAATGGCGGCTGATTCTATAAAGACATTTAGAATCAATCCTAAATTTCCTGGATTAGCTACTCGTAGAGAAAAAGAGAGCGAAATGTTTTTGGCATCTATTTAACTTTTACATATATTTATCAAATGAAAAATATCAATAGTCAGGTTAGCCGACTTAATGATTTAATTGTAGATTTTCTTAAAAGACTTAAAAAGGAAGGTAATGAAACTTCTGAAGCTGCAATAATTTTATCAAGATACGCTAAAGGTGAAGAAGTATCTAAAGAAGATATGGAAAAGTTTAGGAATCAAATGATTGATGTTATAAAGGTTTTAGGAATTGGAGTACCATTTACAATAATACCTGGATCAAGTCTATTACTACCATTGGTATTATCAATCGCTAAGAAGTATAATATAGATATATTACCTTCTTCATTTAAAGATTAACAAAAAACCCACTCAATGAGTGGGTTTAAACTTTATTTAGATGTTACATCTTTATCTTCATCAGATAAGAATGTGTCTGCCTGGTATGATATACCAGAGTCCATTGAAACTGCTCGAACTTTAAGTGATTTAGCCATTGACTTATATACTTTCTGATTTGACAATTCGTCAGCACTAAATTGCATAACATTTTTAACATCAATACCATATCTAGATGCTGTTGATATAGAATCAATATTAGCACCAACAAAAGTAAATGTCCATCGATTTGTTGATTGTAATTCTTCAATCATTGATTTAATTTTCGAACCATCAAATTCTCTTGAGGAATTTTCTTCACCATCTGTTATTATAACAACAACCGCTGCTGCCTCACCAGACGCAATTTTATCACTAATTTTCTCATTTAAATTACGTACACCTACTCCGATAGCATCTAACAAAGCGGTCATCCCAGAACACTTATAATTTGATTCTGCAATATATTCTAAAGAGCTTGCCTTACGTTCTGTATATTCGATTGTCACTGCACTATTGAAATGCATAAATGACATATTGTACTTTTGATCTGGAAAGTCTTTTTCAAGTTGTTTAATAGAATCAATTTGTTCATTGACACCACTAATTGTGGATTTTGTTAAAGGACTCATAGATGATGATGCATCTACAATAAGAAGATAATAAGTTTCCTTTGGAACTACATTCTCTTTGTTTACTACTAAAGCTTTTGGCATGTTAATAAATAATTTTCTCTTTATATTAAATTAATAATATAAGTTTATTTATGACCTAATTTACCATCCGGCTTATCACGGCCGTATAAAGCTCTTTTCTTTTTTAATTCTTTTAAATTTAGTCGATATTTACCCTCTGTTATTATACCCATTTCAATAACAAAAACACCCATAAAAACAGGTACCCATAATCCAGTAGTAATTGATAATACAACACCACCCGCTATAACCAATTGGCTACCAGCTATCTTCATCCAGATTTTTTTCTTCTCATTTTGTTTGAGCATAACAATTTTACCCAGTTGTAGATAATAGTCTAGTGAGTCTATTGTTAGTTTTTGATCGTGTATTTTCTCTTCAAGAGATTTCACATACTCATCACTATAAGTTTGAGTATGTGAAATCTTTGAAAAGAATAATAAAATAAAAGCGAATAAGTATTTAATCATTATTTAAATCTTTTAACTACTCTTGTTTCATCAGGATATACCTCTTTAATTAAATAAATTCCACTAGGAAGCTCTTCCCACTTGGCTTTATCTAATAACATACCAGTTACGGTATAAATCTCAATATAGGTAGGATCTACACTACTTATATTTAAACCCTCTTCAGATGCATTTACTCTTGATAGATTACACTCAACCACATTATTTGCAGGATTATAGTCACCACTTGAACTACCATTAACATTCAGTATTGAAGTTCTGTGAATATTTGACCCACCAGCTGGTACAAAACATACAGTTGAACCAGTTCCCATCAGTTGTGGACAAGTGTTAACAGATATAAATCCGTTTGAGCTTGGTAAAATAACTGATTGACCAGGTAATAAATTTCCAGTCCAGGAGCTTGTTGATACACATTGATAATTAAAACCAGTTTGAACGCAATTAACCCACCTTCTCTCCCAGTTAAAAGATGTTATTGTAGTAGTACCGGTATTAGTGACTCTCCATCTAAAATTAATAGCTACTTGATTCGCAGTTAGTACAACTGTTGATGTTGGTTGCACAAGTTCTATAGATAAATCAGATAGTGCAATATTAGGATCTATAGGTGAGAAAGAAACTTGGGAAATATTATTTGCATATGTTGTTTCCACAATTGCATTATCAGAATTGGCTTTAACTAAAATATACTTAGTACCAGGACTAGATGGGACTACAAATGTTATATTCTCTGTTCCGGATAAAACACCACCACCTAATGTTGTAGTATCTGTTCCAATAACTATATCATCCGAATCACCCCATGTTGTATTAGATGAATATCTATATTCTAAAACACTATTTACAGATGATAAATTAGGCATCATTGTCATTTGTGCACAAGAGATAGTAATAGTTGACCCGTATAAACCTGTCTGTGGACTGACTGATAAATTAGATATCATTAAGTCATGATTTGTTATTGGAGGTGGAGTTCCACCACCATTATCTTCTGTTAGTAGAATTGCGTTTTTAAGATTTACTCGACCATATCCTAGTTCGTTACTTCTTGTAGAGTAAGGAAAATTAGGGTCGTTAGAGTAAGAGTATCCTCCAACTTTTTCACAAGATTGTGACAATATTGACATAATCTGATCAGCAGTTAATGTGGAATTTCTATAAGCTACTAAAGCAGCACATCCAGCAGTTATTGGACAACTAAATGATGTACCAGAAACAGTTGCATAATTTGAAGTTGTACTATAACCCTCAGCACCAACTCTATCAGTAGTTATAATAGATGAACCAGGTGCAGAGATATCACAAATTTGACCAAAATTTGAAAAGCCAGCTTTTAAGTCTGATGAGCTAGTGGCACCAACTCCCCAAACAGAAGGATACCATGCTGGGTAGTTAGTAGCAGTTCCCGAATATCCATTACCAGAACTTGCAAAACACAATATACCCTTACCACCTCTTGCAGTAGTTCTGGCCATAGTAAATGCGTCACTAAGTGCCTGACTAAATGAAGAACCACTATAAGACATAGATATTGCCACACAAGTTGGATTTGCCATAGCAGCATTTATACCATTAATTTGTATTGAGGCAGATGTAGAGAAAGATCCACCACTTGATACAGACGCCATAATATTAACAGGCATTACTTGTACTAAATTATTACCAACACTAGATACACCAATGCCATTATTTGTGACTGCAGCAATTGTGCCTGCACAAGCTATACCGTGTCTATCAAATGAGTTGGCAAATGCTCCATTAAAAGGTAAATTTGTTACAGCGTTAAAAATATTATTCCAACCAGTAGTAAAGTCTTCGTGTGTTGGATCAAATCCACCATCGAATATAGCGACTGTTGTATAACCACCATTGTTTGAAACTAAATCCCAGGCTTCATCAGCATCTATATCTTTATCACTTGACTGTTTTAGGTGCCAAGCTAAATTAAAATTAGGATCACTTGGAACATAGTCTCTATTATATTCCATAACTTCATCTTTATAAACACTTTGGCAGAAAGGTTCGGATTGCATAACACGTTGAAAACTTTCTTGCGTAAAACCATTAGGTATTTGAATCAAATACCAATTCATCTGGTCGTACTTCTGAACAATACTAGATCCAGATGAATTCACGAATTCAATCATCTCAGATTCTTGACCTTTAATAGGAACAACAATCAATTGTCTTTCGACATTCTCCAATTGTGCAAATGTCACTAATGACATAAATACACCGAGTAGAGATAGTAAAATTTTTTTCATTAAATTATCTTCTTTTTGTTATATATTACAACAAAAAAGTTATAATTTACTGTAAATCAATGATTTACAAGTGATTATTCAAGCCTGTTCTATATCATGTTGTTAGTATATGATATGAAAAAAAATAATAATATATATCATATATGATAATTAGAAAACTCTCTGATAAGAAACCAAAAATATTAATCTTTCAAGGATCTCCAAGAAGAGAAAATAGTTGTGCAAATCAAATACCAAAGACTCAAAAGATAGCAGAATATCTTTTAGATAAATGGTCACCTTTTATTAACTTAGAACTAATAGACCTAAGTGTAGGTAAAGTTAATATACAACCTTGTAAAGGATGTGTTTCAACATCTAATGGTATGCATTGTCATTGGAAATGTAGTTGTTATTCAAAGGAGTCTAAAGTTCCAGACTTAATGTACGAGGCTGATATTTATGATAAGTTAGAGGAGTGTGATGGATTTATAATAATAACTCCGATACATTGGTACTCAGTTTCAACACAGGTAAAGGCAATGTTTGACAGATTAGTTTGTGCAAATCAAACAATAACTAAAGAACAAGCATTGGAAATATTCGGTCAGGGTAATATTAAAAATTCGGAAATTACAGGTCAAGCAGAATTAAGTGGTCAATATAAGGATATGTTAAAAAATCACTTAGAAGGAAAATGGGCAGGATTTTATGCACACGGTGATGATGGTGCAAATGATTATGATGGTAATCAGCCAGAAACAGGTGATACACAATGGGATGTTAAAAACACAGTAATGCCATTAGTTTATCAATGTAGATATTCTGGAATCAATGCGCCTGATGATTTAATAGAGTCTTTTTATATTAATAAAGGAATAGAATATTATCAGGCAAATTTAGATATTGATAAAAATAAAGAATTTTTTAACAGAGCCGATAATTTAATTGAAAAAATGGTTGACTATATTAATAACCAGTCATAATCAATTTAGTTCTGTTAGTGACTCGATTCTTTTTTATTACAACTTCTAGATATGGAACATCTGATGAAATGAGTTCATAGTTATGATCATTATATGGAACTTGATTTTTTTCTAAAAATAATTCCATAAATCCTTTTTTATTCATAATAAAATAGATAGGCTGAGCCTTTTTTTCAAAAAGAACTCCTAAGACTAATCTCTTCCCAATATAGTCAACCGTCTCAACACGTCCTTTACACTGAACTCGTATTTTAACACGATCAATTAAATGACTTTCTTTTACTGAAATAAATCCTTTTCTGTTATCAGGACTAATAATGATTGTGTCGAATACCATTCTGACAGGATCAGTTATATAAACCTCAGTTCCAATTAGATTTTCATCTGTTAAATTATACTCACTGATTGTTCCTTTAGATAGGATCTCACGTGTCTTGCAAGAAGTAAGTGTAAAAATAAATGCTAAAATGTATAAAATATTTTTCATAAAACAAATATATAAAAAATATGAAATATCTGATACTATTTTCACTATTATTTTTTTCTTTTTGTAGTAATCCAAGAATACCAAAAGATTATAGAAAAATGCAAAAAAGAATTAATAAAAGAGAAAAAAGAGAATTTAGAGATAGTTTGATGTTATCAATAGACACAGTAAACTGGAAATGGTATCGTGTGAATGATAGTACTATTTTAGGAACACCTAAGATTATCAAATAGTTATTTATACTTCTGATTTAGGTATCTTCTCCATCTATCTTGTTTTCTACCATTTACAAAGAACCAACCAAAATTTATTTCAAAAAATCTTATTATCTTTTTCATTATTAACAATTCAAATGTTTTAATACTGATTCCCAATTAGGAAATTTATCACTTCCGAAGTGTATATGCTCACCTTTAAATTTAGTAACACCATATTTAACTCTATCATCAATTAAGGCTCTTCCTGTGAAGAGAGATTTATCATTTGAAATAATGAGCCTTTTATATGCTGGTTTACCTAAGTACTTCTCAACCCATAATCTTTTATCAGTGTAACAAGATGGGTTTTCCCAACTTGGTGCGGTTAAAATATAAACCTCATAATTACTACTTAACTTCTCAAAGGATTCTACCGCTCCAGGCATTGGTGGTAGATCAGCATAGAAACCTGGCATGTGATATAACTTCTTTTTAAAAAGTTCTGTTGTTGTTAGACCAAGCTTTTGACTCCAAGTTTGCATACGTGCTTCAGCATCTGCTAAAACACCATCCATATCAACGAAAATAAGTTCTCTTGGATTTTCTAAATAACCATAAACAGGATCTTTGTCGGAGTTACCGAATAATTTTGGATCAATCATAGACCCTAAATATACAAAAATAAAATTGGAAAGTTTATATCTTTTTAGAAAGATTAATAAATCTATCCATCTCCTCTATAATATTGGGAACTTGCGAATCATCTATATCATTTAAATATCTTTCAGTTCTATATTCATCTGACATATTTTCTACCAAATAGTAAATCTTCTTTGTGTATGGGAATCTATCTGATTCTTTCCATATCCTTCTTAAAGATAACATTTTATTATAGAATAAGTCTAAGTCATCAATATTTTCAATTTCAAAAGATTTAAATCTATTATAGATTACTGAGTTAAGTTCTTCTAATTTAGATTTTAGTTTTTTCTTTTCACTACTTGTTTTATCAAAACATTTTTTCAAGATAGCTTCTGAGTCTATATTAAACTCAGAATTAATTTTTGATTTATATTTTATATTTTCTATAATTTGATTATAATAGTATTCTTTATCTTCTTCTTTCAAGAATTTATATAAATAAGATAAAATACTATTAAAATCTGTAAAATGTCTACCTCTTAAAACATAGTATCCAAATTTACCTAATCCAAAATATCTAAAAACCAGATTTGAAATGTTAGCTAAATCTGGTTCTATTTTAACTTTCTTTGCTAGCTCATCCATATATCTATTGATGTTAGCACTTTTAATATCCTCATCTGTCATGAGTGATGTAGCACCTGCTCTCGACTCTTCTCTTTCTGTTGAAATAGATTGTTTTGTTTTAAATCCAGATTTTTTCAATTCAAGATAGTCAAGTACAATTGCAAAGTGTGCATCTGATAAAATTGACTTAACGTTGGCAGCATTCGATAATGATAAGTTTCTAATTTCAATTGGTGCATTCCAAGTATATGGATCAACCTTTTCATCTTCAACACCATCATCATCACCGGTGTCAATATTTTTAGGAATTAAAACTTTAGGAGTACCACTATAATCACCATTAGATACATGCCAAGATTGATTTCCATAAGATCTCCAATCATCACTGTTATTAGGTGTGCTACCAGCTGCTCTATTTTGTATTATGAATACGTTTCTATCTTCTTTAAATATTCGACCAATAAGTGTTTTACCATCTATTCTTAGGTGTACATATGTACCAGTTGGATAGTTAAAAAATTCAGAAGCTCTTCGTATTTCAGAATGTACATTGTAATCTGATAATTCTTGTGAAGTTGTTATTATATGTGCCAAGTTAGGAATACTAACCATATTACTCCCATATTGATCTCTAATTTGACCATCGGTTCCAGTTGCTGAAACATATTTACCTTCTTTATCGAACCAAAACTTAATCCACTTAATATCTTTAAGTCTTTTTGGCTTAACACCGGTACCTTTACAAACAGGACAAACAACAGCTCTAACATTATTACCCCATTTTCTTTTTAACTTACCTTTTTGACAGCTCTCACCTTCAACCGCATAATCTGGAAACTCTGCTCTTGAAGTTGCGTCACAAGGTTGATCCTCAACAGTCATATTCAAGTCAAGTGCCTTTTTAAATGGAAGATATTGAAAATAATCATCAGAGTATTTAGAATATGGTAAATCAATTTTATCAGCTAATTGTTTTAACTGATTTAAAAATGTTCTTTTAGCATCTTTATTTATAAATCCAAGTGTTTTAGATAATTTAATGGATTCAAATGCTTCGTAAAGTTTTAAATATTTTAACTCTTTCATATTACTGGTCCAACTATTTGTATTTTCACTCCTTTTGATTTAAGTGATTTAATAAGTTCTTTATTTTCAGAAACTAAGTCACCTGATAAGTGTAAAGATTTAACTTTAACTCCTTCAATTACCTTAGAAAGTTCAGATGGGTCTATTGTATAAATTAAATGTAATTCATCTAGTTCACCTAATTCGGATAAATTTAAATCAGAAATACTACAAGCATTTATCTGAATTTTATTTAATCCTAGTTCATCTTTAAATGATTTAAGAACATTATTATTTAATTTACACTTATCAAATGCTATTGACTTAACTTTAATATTTTTAAAAGGTTCGGCTGTTTTTATATTTATGAATTTAAACTTAACCCATTCTGGAGTAAGTGGTATCTCAAAGAAATTACCAGGAAGTGAAGTTGTCTCTATGATTATTTCTTTAATTTTAGCTTTAGGAGAAATCTTCACTTTACTCCAATCATAAGTTCCACTCAAGTACATTTTTGTTGCATTAGCTCCAATATATTTTCCAGTTCTTAGACTCAATCTATCCATGTAAGGAGTTGGTAAAGATTCTTCTTCAGGCAAATCTGGTGTAAATAAGTAGTCACCTCCGGTATAGTTTTCCACATTTCCTGAGTATTTCTCTATTATTTTACCAAAAAGATCTTTCATTCTATCAGGATAAGCTCTATCAAAAAATATCTGAGGTTCTTTTTTATCATCAAATGATTCTATATTACGAACCATCATTCTTGAAACAGGTAATATATCAGAAATATGTTCACCTCTTTCATTATGTATAGATGAGTCAAATAGTAAAAATGCTGGAATTGAATTGGGATCAAATACATTTCCTAAAACCTTTTCTCTATAACCACCTGAATATAAATTTTGACAAGAAGAGTAGAATCTTGAAATAGACATATTTAATATGTCAGTAGCTTTATGTTGTATAGATAAATACATATCTCTACCATAAATATCAACTTCTACTTGATATCTTTCACCACTAAAATCTTCTCTCGACTTTGAAACTAATCTAGCTATATCACCAGATTGAAGATCACTTGGTTCAACTTTAGAATCTGGAAAACATCTATTAAAGTCATCAAGAAATGAATTTATGTTTACTAAATTTTTAGAATATACTATTTTACCTGGTTCTTTTTGAACTTTTTGTGGTCTATTATCCTCACCAAGAATTGGTCTACCATTTTCATCTCTTAGTATTACTTCAGATGCCATAGTTTCAGTAACAGAAATCTTTCTAAAGATAGGATCTGTTAAAACTGATATTTGATTAATACTTGGTTTTTTAATATCAAAATTATTTAATATTTTTTCCCACTTATCATCAGACTTCAATAGATTCAAATCAACAGACTCGTTAAGTGCTAAAACAAATTTCTCAGGAAGATTCTCAAATACTCTATAAACTACATCTAAATCAGCAGTAAAAAATTTACCAAGAACTTCTCTTTTATCTTCTTCAGATAGTTTCCATTTACCTTGTTTAATTTTATCAGTAGGGTCAATTTCTTCATAGTCTAAAAATCTCTCACCCCAAGAAGAAATCTTGGATATAACGTCCTTTTGCTTTTGTGATATTACGTCTCTAAGCTTTGCTTCATTAACAAACTTATTTCTAGATTTAATCCATTTCATATTCTTATAAGTAGTATTTATAATCATATATATTATAATTTTTAACTCATTTCTTTTTTCTATAAACTTTTACCAACCTAAACATAAAAAATTTATGAACCTTAATGAAGTACCAATTTCTATTTCTGGAATAGATTACACTATGGGACTTAGTTTCTTTGAAAGGTTAGATATAATAGAAGAAAATTTAATAGGTGATACTTACTTCATAAAATCTAAAGATCGCCAAGGGTATTTTCAATTCTCAGTTCATAGAAATTATTACGATATAATAAAAAGAGATTTAAAAATAAAAAATATTCTAAAATAATTTAATTTATTTTTGGACGAATCAAATGTTGTATTAAAAAACAATATTAATTTTTTTAAATATATATGGTATCTAATATCTAATGATACGTATATTATCTTTACTATTTTTATTGGTTTCTTTTGAGTCCTATTCACAGTGTTTGGGACTACAAACAGGTGCTTATCCAGCATTCGGTGGTCTAACTCCAGCACCAACTATAATTAATGGGGTACCAACATATCCACCGAATACTCAAGTTACTGTCTGTTACACACTGCAATCATTTAATCAAGCTGGCGGAAATTGGCTTGAGGGATTTGATATAAATTTGGGCCCAGGTTGGAATTTAGCAACATTAACTCCGATGAATCCACCTGGAAATTGTAATGGTGGTGGAGGTCAGTGGTTATGGATGAATAGTGTCACATCATCATCTACAGGATTAACAGTTGGGCCAGGATGGTTTTTTGAAATAGGACAAGGTGGTCCAATAGATGGTAACCCCGGAAATGATTGGGGTGATAACGGTACTAATTGTGTTTGGACTTTCTGTTTCAAAATAACAACCAATAATAACTGTAATCCTGGTCAGAGTCTATACATAGCAGTTACTGCTTCAGGAGACGGAACTTGGGGATCCTGGATAACACAATCTTGTGGAACAGTACCATATGTAATGTTACCAAATAATGCAATAATAAATAATACCCTACCTGCTTTAGGCAGTATAAATCATAATTAAAAGTCTATGAAAAAAATACTTACTTTACTAACACTTATAATACCATCATTCGCATTTTCACAATTAACAACTATTAATCCAGACACAGTTTGTTATCAATCAAATGGGTCTATTTACTCAGTAAATAATAACATTGGTCTAAATTATGTTTGGAATGTAACAGCACCTGGTGTAATAACATCTGGACAAGGAACTAATCAAATTACTGTAAGTTGGTCTGCTGCTAACGTAGGATTGATACCAAATGCAGTTAGTGTATATGCTACAAATGCAGCTGGATGTCAGAGTCCAACAGTTTACTTGGATGTATTTATTTATAACATAGTTATAAATTTGAATCCCTTATCACAAATGTGTGAAACATCTCCTTGTGTTAATTTAATTGGAAATCCAGCAGGCGGCATTTGGTCAGGTGTTGGTATTAATGGAAATCAATTTTGTCCTAATATATCTGGACCAGGTCAATTCAATTTAACATATACAATAAATAGTGGTGGGTGTGTGTTTACTGATATAGTTGTTGCTAATGTGAGTACACAACCAGTACTACTACCAATTCAACATAACTAATGAAAATACTCGTATCTATATTTTTAACATTTTTTTATTATGTTAGTTACAGTCAGAATCAGATAATTGAGAAGTGTGATAACTATCGTAAAGAATATACTTATTTTGCACAATCAATTGGAACTAATGTTCAAGATTATAATTGGAAAGTAAATTATAATGGTGTAGTTCAATATTACAATACTCCGTCTATAAACATATCATTTGAAGACTCTGGATACTGTTTATTAGAATTGTTTATAGAAGATGAAATAAATTGTGAATCACTGATTCAAAAATATGAAATTTCTATTATACCTTGTCAAGAGACAACATTTTATATACCAAATAGTTTCACACCAAATGGTGATGGTCTAAATGATATTTTCAAACCTAAAGGTGAGAATTTTTCAGAATTTGAAATGTTCATCTATAATAGATGGGGTGAAATGATATACTATTCAAATAATACAAGTGGCTGGGATGGTGGTGTTGCGGGCTATTACGTACCAGAAGGTGTATATTGTTATGTAATTACTTATCGAGACATTAAGAAAAGACCTATAATAAAAATAGGAAGTCTGACATTAATAAGATAATTCGAAACTCTTATCCAGTAAGGGTAATAAAAGAAAAATATTTTTTCAAACGATCTCTCAATTTATCAAAATTTAACGGAACCCCTTTATTATCAAGGCTTTGGGGTTGATATATAAATTATGAGAAAAATATTTTACATATTAACAATTTTAATTTTCCCTTTACTGCTTGATTCCTGCTATTTACAACAAGAAGTTGAAATTTATCGTCACAAAAAAGAAAAAACTGGCGATTTTGTTCACAAAAAACAAACTGTAAGAGATGGTCTGTTTTCTAAAAATAGAAAAATGAGAACAAGACACAAGTACTTTTACAAAAATGAGAATGGTATTCATTTTAGACCATCACCGGATAGAAGAGACTTTATACATTACACTAGAACGGGTAGAGTTAGAGGCAAAGGTGGAAAAGTGAGAGAAATAAAAAGAGGAACAGTTGCTATTCCAAAATCAAACAAGAAGAGATAGATTATATTCTCTATTATTCTCGGTTGTAGATAGCCACTTTTCAATTTCTTTCCTAATCAATGCGTGTGTGTGGTTATAGGGTATTTGATTTATTTCATTTACCGAAGATATTTGATTTTCAAAATTTTCAATAATTTCTGAAAGAGTCCAAATGTTTTTATACTTACCTGCACTTAACATTGGTTTTTCTGAAAGAGACATTACAAATCTAATGACTCTTTTTAGCTCTGACCAATCTTCATTTGATACATTCCAAGTCTTTATCCAATTAATAGTGTTATTTGTAAAGTATGACCTGTCAAATTCATTTGAGGTAACATCAATACCGATGTATTTATTCCACTTTTCTTTTATATAATCAGGTGATTGTTTAGTCCAATCACAGTCAAAAGATGGATGAAATAAAAAGCAAAATTGAATTAGATTATCTATCTGTGCTTTAATCATATTACAAATATATGAAATAATATATAAAGTATGAAAAAATTCACGAGTATAAAAGAAAGTCAGGATTTAGGTAAGTTTATAATGTCAGACTCTGATTTTACTAAGTATAAAAATTCAATAAATATCTTGTTGAGAGACATGTATAGAGATCATTTAATAAAGGTAGATGGACTCACTCTTGTAAAAGCTTTACCTTCGGAGAAAAATATAGGAAGAGAATACTCAACACTTAACAAAGTAAATACTAATATAACACTTATTAGAAAAATGGTTAATATGTTTAGTTCAACTAATACCGATGAGTTGATTAAATTTATACAAGATAATAAACTTGAATTATTTACCGATAATGGTAAGTATTTCAAAAATTTGGTATTCTCGACAATTAGAAGTACAGAAAAAAAAGGTGAGGATAATGAAGATTTTGTATGTGAATACATCAAAAGAATAGCGAAGATAAAATTCAATGAAGATATTACACCATTAAGAGAGGCAACTTCATCATACAAAGATATGGTTTTAGGAATAGATATAACATTTTCAATAAAGAGTAAAGATTATACCTGTCAAGTAAAACCACTTAAATCGGTGAGTTATTCCGATGATTATATTACCATCACAAGCTCTGGATTAATAAAAGAATATGATACTGACTATATCGCATTTTCAAATAAAGATGAAAATAAAGTATTGTTATTTAGAAACATCAAAGGTGGTGTGTCTATAAAAGGTGTTGTAGTTACTATAAACAAAAGTAATCTTGTGAATATATAACAAAATTAACATTCGAATATGTTACAGTTAGATTGGTTCTGTCAAACACCTTTAGACTTTGAACATAAGAATTACTTACTACTTCAGTATTTAAAATCGATAGACGATAGTTACTCATCACACATATTAAGTCCATATCTTTTATGGACAGAAAAATTAGTTTTCGAATTAAAAGACTTTACAATCAAATCATCCATTTTGGAATCATCTCTTAAAAGAGACATGGTTTCAATAGATTTATCTAGAATGCAAATAATTAGAAAAGAGATTGAGAGAAATGATGAGATAAAAATAATATTTGAAATTGTAGAGTATTCAACTCCGCTATTAGAAAGTAAAATTAAACTAGGATATAAATTACTTGATAAATATCCACAAATTTTATATTAATTCCAAATTTTATCTAAGAAGTCATATCTTCTGTAAAGATAATAATAAACTGGTTCCTCATTAACGATGAATCTTATTATATAGAATTGGCCTCTTACTTTAGAAACAACTTCACATTTATAAGTTCCTTCATCCTCATCAAACCACTTAGCATTAAGAGAATTATTTCTGAATTCAAATTTTAAATAATGATTATAAAAGCAAAGATTATTATTATCTTCTTCTAAATAATAAATCTGATCCACTATATTTAGTGAGTTATCTCCAGTAAATCCTGTAAAAGATCTATTACCTATTAAAAATAGATTATATCTTTCTTGAGAAAATACTGAAATACCGGTCAACATGGCAAAAGCCAGTAAAATGTATTTCATGTATTATATATAATACTCTGAAACACAAGTAAATACTGATGTTTACAAATTTTATAAATTTCAAATGTGATTAAAAAAGAAATCCGATAGAAACCCAGTGCGAATGGGTTTAACTATCGGATTGAGATTAAAAGTCTCGCACACTTTACCTCTCTATGACATATTTTTATTATAAATCGACACTGTATGTCAAAGTGTCTCACCTGCGGTGCCACAGGAATTTGGAATTGGCCCAACCTTCCCTATGAGGCTTACTCAGTTTTAATTTAGACTGTTAGGGTCAGTCAACCTTATCTGAGTTTTACTAAAAAATTTCAAGATCATTTGGCTAGTCGGCTTTTGGCAGCTCCCATTTGACACTACAAATATAAGGATAAAATTAATATATACAATATGAAAATAAAAAAATTTTTCCAAATTAGTGATTTGTTTGAATCTACTAAAAAAGAATCAATGAGTAGAATAGATGCTGGTGTTTTAGATGTTATAGATTTTCTTAAAGATAATGGTATTAATAACTGGACAGAATTTACAACGTCTGGAAGATTTGATAGATGGGTTGTTGATAAAATAATAGACTCTAATTGTGAAACTAAAGATGATCTAAATGAATTTAGATATAGATTAAAACTGAGATTAAGTAATGTAAATCAACTAAAGTCTATGTTGAAAGAGTATGAAGAAATGGAAGAATATGAAAAGTGTTCTGAAATACAAAAGGAAATAGAGTCTAAAAACTTATAAATCAAATATTTATATAATAAAAAAATCAAAATCAAAATGAAATTGAAAAAAGCACTTTCACCATGGACGTATTTAATGTATCATATAACAAAGCTAATATTATATAAAATAGCAGCTAGTAATAATAGATTTGTTAAAATGTTAGAATATGATAAAAAGAGTGTAGATGGTTATTACAGAGGAGAAGGTGGTTTATTTATTTGGTTTCAAATAGTGATGGTTTGGTTGAGCTTATTTTATGGTTTCATTGACCAAGATTTTTTAGCATTTAAAGTTATAATCTCTTTGTGGTGTTTTATAACAATGTTAAGAACAATTGAATACTTAGAACCAAATTGGATACCTTAGATCAATTTATTATCAGTGAAAAATTTATTCATCAATTTTATCAATCTATCGAGTTCTAAATAACTTTCGATATTTGCTCTATCCATTTTATGTTTAACTGAATGAAGTTTTACTTTTCCATCTATAACTAAATAGTAAGAGTCAAATTCAACAATTTTAAAATCTTCATTGATTCGCCATAGATATCTTATTACAACATCAGCATCTGTGAAAAATTGTATGATAAATATAGATTCTCTTTTGTTAGAATAACCTACTTCTACTCTCTTCACTTTATATTGTAAAATTGTTTTACAGTGATCTAGTAAATATTTACAAATACTTACTAAGGCCTTTTTATTCTTATCCGCCTCTGTTTCCTTCTTAAACGGCCACATTTCTTCAAAAGTTTTTACGTATCTCATAGAGTATATATTTTAAAAAAGAGGGAGAATTGTCTCCCTCTTTTTAACTAGGAATTTCTTCTTCACTTGAAGAAGAACTATCTTTCTTGTTGTTTGTAATCCACTTATCAACAGATGCTATTCCGAAAGCACCTAAAGTGATCCAAAGAAAACCGTCAAAAATAAATTGGTTGATAGGAAATTCAAGTCCATGAAAACCTGTGTAGATATCAATTCCTAAACAGACAACCATCATAATAAAAGAACCAAATCCTACAATTGATTTCTCATTAATGTCATTTTCGTCCATAAACATTCTAACAAAGAATGATTTAGATTTCTCAGCTTTTTTAGCTAATTTTTTTTGCTCATTTGCCATAGTGTGTGTTTTATTTTTTTATGTGCTAATAGTATATATTTTAATTTTTTTTAATTATATTTGCATTATGAATTTGAATTTCAGAAATAGTTACTACGAATATAAGTTTGGCCGAAAGCCAAAAAATTGGACTATTGAAATGGTTCATGATCTTTGGCGTAAAGCACTAGAAAGAAGTAATAAGAGAAGAAAAGAATTTAGTGATTGCATTGATGAAATTGTTAATACAGTAACACCAGAGGTTAGTAGGATCGGTGATAAAGAATACAGAGTGTATTACAATACAAAAAGTGGAACTACTTATTATAAGATATCAAACTCAATAAGAGGTATGGGTTATGGCTATTCTAGAGAACTGTTGAAATTTGAAAATCGCGATGAAAAACTCACATTCTTATTATCTAATCAAGAAGCATTTGAACTTGGTGAGAAAATGCGTAGACTTGAAAAATTGTGTTCATATAAGCACTACAGAGTAAAAGAAATACTTTCTGAAATGATCCAAGATAAATTAAGAGAAAGATATAAAGAATATGATGGTCGTGAAAATATGATTGTTCAAATATCAGATAAATCATATTTTGTTAGAATTGATAGTTCAAATTTTCCGTATAAAAAATTTGAATTACTTGATGAAGTAAAGACAGATAGTTTTGTAAAATTTTAAAACATACATAAATGGCAAACGAAAGAGACCTTATTAGACTTGAAAGAGAGATCAATTCAAAGATGAAACAAATTAAAAGTGGTCAACTACTTCCAAAAGATTCAGGTATTGGTAAGATGATTAATCTTATGAAAAACTTGGATGAACCACTTTATGATAAGATACTATCCGAATATAAAAAGATACTAAATGATCTAAAGTAAAAAAGAGAGTCAATTGACTCTCTTTTTTTTATGATTTGACTAATTGAAAATCTTTTCTATACTTTAAGACTGCTAGATCTTTTGCCTTTGCCTCAATCTCAACATCAAAGTCTAAACCAAATGTTTGTATTTCTTCATAGATGTAATCGGCATGAGCTGTCGCAACACCTTTCATATCTTCAATTAGTTTAGAAGAACTCATATGTGTTAGTTGTCTTGTGTTCCAAGTAGAGTGTGCTAGTTTAAGAGCCTCTTCCATTGTTTGGTCTTGTGGACCGTAGTTGAAGTGATGTTGGTCGAAAACAATTGGTATACCTATTTCTTTATGAATCCAATCATATAACATCTTCACAGAGTATTGATTTGGACTATCATCATTTTCAACAGTCAATCTCTTTTTACAAGAGTCAGAAAGTAAATTGAAACTTTCACAGAACTTCTTAGCAGCGACTTCTCTTGATGGTTGTGTTGTGCCAACGTGAATATTAATTGGGTAATATGTAGATTGTTCAAGACCCATTAGATCCATCAAGTAAGCATGTTGATCTAATTCAGAAACTGCTTTGTATATCACGTCTTGTCTTGTACTACCAAGTACATTGAATGGTCCTGGATGGTATGAAACTCTCATATCATTTGACTTTACTTTGTTACCAATATCTTGAAGTAACTTACTGATAGTCTTGAAATTTGGAAGTTCATCAAACATATATTCTGACATCCAAGGAAAAGAATCTGAGGACATTCTATAGATGTAGATGTTATTTTTGATATTCCAATCTAATACTTTTAAAGTATCAATAAGATTGAGTATAACAAGTTCTGAAACATAAGGCAATCCTTTTGAATCAAAGGTCTTTCTAACCATTGATCGATTGACTAAAACTTGTTCTTTTTTCTTTTTACCTTGGTTACAACCAAGAGGTATACAGCAGTATCCAATATTCTTCATTACTACAAATATATGAAATTATTTTATATATACAATATGAAGTTCATAAAAGAATTTGCAGAACATAAAAAGGAAGTAATACCATTAGAGTCATTATTTACAGATGATGAATTTTTAGAAATTAAAGATTTATACACCGACTTAGTAGATGAGTTAAATTTAACTGACGTTGAGTCTGCAGGAAAAATGACTTCACCTATGACTAGCCATCTTTCATGGTTTTCTAAAATATCTGGTGGAAAGTTTAAAATAGATATTTCTATTAGAACTGCAACTCTTATTGGATATCAAGATTATGATGTCTATGCAATAGGTAGTCAAGAAGATAGAGATAGATATAACTTTGTGATGAATCACCTACGAACATTTATTGATAGGATGAAATCTATCGGATATGATGTGTATAAGAGAGATATTGATATAAAAATAGATTCTTGGAAATATATAACCGCAGGTATAAAAATAAGTATAGAAAAATGAAAATTAAAAGATTTAATGAAATGGCTGACTTTGATCTAGCTGATGATATCGCAAAAGATTTGTTGCCTAAATTACAACAAAAAAGATCTCAAGGAGAAAAAATTACACCAGAATACTTCGATAAATTTATGAAAGAACATGGTGGTGACTTATCAATGACAGATGCTGTTATAGCTTCTTTAGTTGATATGGGATTTGACTTTGATATGAATAGTGATGAAGAGGATTGCAATACTTGTGATTAAAAAACTCTAATCTCAAATCCATAGAAATTACCTTGATCTTTTAGGTATTCCTCAAATGTTGTATAACCGTCATCATTAAGGTAATAATTATCATGTTCATCATATCTTGAAACGAAGAAATTACATCCTTGACTCTCTACATATTCTTTTATTGACTTCACAACATTATTAAAAGATTCCTTGTCTGTTTGAAATCCGTAAGATGTATCGGTAATTTCAATAAGAATACAATAAGGTAAAGTCGAAGTGCCTCTAAAATCAATTGATTTACCTGATTTTATATAATTATCACTAAGAGTATAATTAGCAGTGGGTCTAACAACATAATCTAAACCTAAATCTCCGAATTCAATACAGAGGTCTTCTATATGTTTAAAAATCTCATTAAACATATCATCTTCTATTGACTCATTGAATTTTTTTAAGTATTTCATAATTTAAATTAATCCCATTTTGACATATTTATAGACATATTGTGTGGTGCAGGATTATTACCACCGAAATATGGCCAAAGTCTATATCCAATTTTAAAATCAGATTTTTTATCAATCCTTACCTCAGAAGGTGTAGACCAACTATCATCAACACTAAATAGCCAGTTTTTACCTTCATCTACAAGGGTAAGAACATACTCAGTATTTAAGTCTAAATTTCTAATTATCTTTGATTTCCTAACACCATCATCATACACATATGCATAGAGATGTATTGTATTGTCTTTGTAGAACCATCCAAATCTAGCTGAATCCTTATGATGATTAAATCCTAAAGAATATCCAAATAGTTTATTAATGTCTTCCTGGTCTTCTTCGTTTAGAATATAAGAACAGTTTTTATCAAAGCTTACTATGTAACTTAAAAATCTATCAGCATTTATTAGATTACCAATCTTATATAAGACTTGATTAGAATAGTGACTGCCTTTAATTATTGAAAATTTCATATTGTATATATTCATAAATTAATATA